>MDTA01228471.1_pt1 | contig 18895 bp, 11 predicted proteins | sample 811151 | NCBI WGS metagenome assembly MDTA01 (sample SAMN05326648, study PRJNA326480) | marine metagenome | isolation source: seawater | place: Indian Ocean: South | collected 2010
ACCACCAGCAGCACCACCACCAGCATCAGATTCCGAACCACCAGCAGCACCACCACCAGCATCAGATTCCGAACCACCAGCGTCACCACCGGCTCCAGCCGCAGAAGCACCACCAGCGCCACCGGCTCCAGTCGCAGAAGCACTGCCACCGGCCCCAGGACCAGTATTCGGCCCAGAAAGAGACGATATTTTAATGCGTTGGGATGAAGAAAGAGGAAGATATACGCATGTAGATGATGAACCACTAGGCAGACCAGAGGTCGTCAACAGTCGTATCGCAAGACCAGCAATACCAAGAAGTGGAAGTGGACGACGGTCACATCGAGAACACCCAGACGATCTGGCCGCTATGACCCGCGCTGCCCGCGCTATGCGTTATCGAGCACGAACACCTGCTTCCCAGAGACGTAGAGTCGTCGCCTCGAAGGTTTCTAATCCACGGCGATCGCGCGCAACTCCGCATACTAAGAGATATACCCGGAGATACTAGTCATTTCTTGAACCAATCAACTCTTTCCAGTTTTATACTCCTTTGTCAATCGCGAAATTCTATTAATTACAAATGCAAACAGCGAAATACAAAAACTGCCAACTACTCCGCCCAACATATCCTTGTCCAAATGTTCATTGGTGAAATTCTTAATCCCGTCCATTAACGAATTGTCAACCGAAAAAACGGGATCGGTGTTTACAAGTCCCACCGCCGTATTATAACCATGAAAAGCATGAAGGTCCAGATTTTGATTTAGTCGAAACAACTCGAGTATCAATTGCACTATACTCCCTGACATTTCAGATCCTCCGTCGAAAATGTTGTCATGTCCTTTTATCAGAACGACATTCGCTCCTGTAATTATTGTAAATAGCGAAATGTATATCATTAAGATATGAACTATTTCCATTTTACGTAAATTTCTCCATATTCTCGCCGTATGCATAATAAGAAATACCCAAACCAATATAAGGTTTGTTCCTACCAAATTCATCCCAATACCCGCTGACACCGCTCCCATGGCCAAAAAAGCCACGCCCCATATATATATTGTTCGTAGCGCTCGTATCGATTTTTCTCTGTTATCGCTGGAAAGAAAAAATCCTGGAACGCATGCGTGGATAAGCGTGTGTGTTATAAACCGATATGCTATTAAGAAAGTTCCAAAGTAAAATCCTGACGAAGCGGTAAAACTATATAAAAGCAACAAAATGTTTGATAAGCAAAACGCAAATGTTATTGAAGCCAATACACTATACCCATATTGTACGCTTCGTTCGTCTCCCTTCCTTTCGACTATTTCTGAACTCGTCCATCCTACACCGAAATGGAAAAATGTCACAAGCAAGCATTTGAGAAAAAAAACATAATGTAAATTTCCTTTACCGGAAAAATTCATGTAGATATTTTCCGAGATGTTTTCCATTTATACTTAGTATTAGAAAATATAATAATTCCGTTTAGCTACCCGCGGTACATTCCAGAAGTCACAAACATTCCGTCGACGAAAATATACGAAACGAATCGAAAAGAATGTGGAGAGAAACCAAAATTACTAGCATTTGTCCTGGATGAACACGTGATACCCACCGAGGTATGGCAGTACATGGCACTGCCAGATCCCGCTTGGAAAACACATACCTCGGCTCGATTGCTTGAACAACTTGAAAAATATGTGGGAAGACATTGCTTGATTCGCAAATACGCCGTCCGATGAAAAAATGTTGAAAAGATGTTCATGGAAATCTGCAGTGTATCCTAGCTTGACGCAGACTTTTTTAAATGCACCGAGAGTCGTCGGCAAACAACCAATGCGGAAAAGTGTCTCGAGTGTCTTAAGTGTTTCGCCTTCCACGAATGGCAAAATTGAACCAAATGGGTTTAAGCGGTTCAGAACGACATTCACGATACATTCGACAATCACATGCCTATTCTGCATCCAGACGTCAGACATTTCAACATCAAGTCTGTCAAAAATGAGACATTCTCTGCGAATTGCGTCGAAGAAAAGACTGGAATTTCCAGCGTTTGCGAGGAAAGATTCACATCGCTGGACAAAAGTTGCTGCCACTAGCTCGCGATGAGAAACATGTGCTGCTCTTAGATCAGGTCTGTAGAGGTTTGAAAGCGGAACTGTCCACGTCTCACCCGTAGTCACGTCCAATATGGAACTGTGTCGCGTGTGTACCTTTTTCATAGTCAACGCTGCTCTGTCGCCATTGATGTGCAGTACAATTCCTTCGATACCAGATCGTATCGAACGCACCACATCACCAACGCCGAACATCACTGAGCCCGGTCACGGTACTACGATACGTAGAGAAGTTATCGTGTTGAACTGCTTCGAGTGACAAAGGATCTGCACTAAGTCTCCCACGTTCGCACCCAAGAAGCGTGCAACTGGATCTTTGGATTTTTTTATCGCTTGGAGTTTTTGCTTATAATCCTGCACATCAACCTCGTCGATATCATTGTTCCCGAGTGTCGCGATCGCTGCGTTAACATCATCGACTATCCTGTAACGTATCTTTCCATATGGCGTCAGAGCCATGTCGTAGGAAAGCTCGTCGTCATGGAAGAATGTGAGTTTACCCACGTCCTCATAGCTTCTCTGCTTAAAAAAATCCACGATTAGTTTTTCCTTTGTGATGACGATCATCTCCATGTCATCAGTTCCCTTCGCCAGCCAGTAGAAGTACTCAATGATGCCGTAGATTTCCTCGCTCGTAGCTGCCGAAAAAAGTACATACACTTTCCTTCCCATAGTTGTAAACTTGAAGCTCATGTTTTCACGGACTTTGCTGTACAACTTCTTGAAGTACATGTAATTACTTTTATCGTCGTCCCACATGTTCGATGCGTCAAAGCCACGCGCAACAAGCATCCGAATGACATTCTGGTATATCGCGAGGTACCGAAGAACGTCCGATCGAGAAACATCGTTGTACAATTGCTTATCTGCAACCCAACCGAAGTCGAAGAGTGTCGTGTCCTCCGAAAGGAGTTCGCATTGATCCAGCGAGGCTTGTGTTTCGTCTGTTATTCGTTCAAATTTCGAAGCGATGGAGTCGTTCATGTATCCAGGTATGTTTCGCGCCGGAAAGGGTAGGGAGTACAACTCTGTGTATTTTTCCATGACATTCAACGATGCTTGGTTCGTGATTTTCCCTGCAATGATACTCAGCCGGAAACAATGCGACAGTAATGTGAAACACTCTAACTCAATATTCTTGTACGAAACGTCTCCCATCACGTTTTGCTGCATGAGTGTCTTCAAAATATCTACATTGGGATATCTTCGACGTCCGCCCACTGCCCACAATCGCTCTGTCTGTTTCCAGTGGCCGATCACATCAATGTGTTGTATTCTGTAGTCAACCTGTCGTCGAAACATTCGCGCAAACCACCCTGTGATTTTGTTCAAACTCTCCATTGTCGGTACAGATTCTCGTGAATTAAGAATTTCGATTATCTTATCACATTCATGGAGGAATTCCATGTACATGTATCCGTCGAAGGAGTTTGAAGAAGCATCATTCTGTGTAGACGTTCCGTGTGTACCAACGCCTGGTATCATCCCAAATACATCGTCGAAAACCTCAGTGACGTCGACTGGGACACAGACACAGTGTTTGCAGAGTCGCATGGCGCATGTGCATCGTAGGTGAGCATCACATGACTTGCACGTGGTCGAGTTCGTACCAAGACAAGACAAACACGTTGAATGGTACGTACATTTCTGGATGGCTTCGATCATATTGTCATAGAACACGACACTACCGTAAGCAATCTCCCTCAAAGGACGCGGATGCGACAAGACTACTTTTTCGTTATCGTGGTCGACACACCGCATGTCCAAGTAATGCTTGTTGACAATTCCTGCGTGTTTCTCAACCAGACGTTCTCTCTCCGAGATCTCTTCCTGGAGGAATTTCTTCTTTTCGGCAAGTAGAACGGGGTTATCGTCGGTGCATTCCTCTCTTAACCACATGTCCATCTCCACACGTGAGTCTGAAATGTCTCGTTTGATATCCTCGATCTCGCGCATCGCGACAGTGTCGTCGTTACCAATAAGCTTTGCTATTACACTTATGTCGAACGTGTGCAAGCCAATGATGTATGACAACATGTTCTCGAAGTCCATGACTATCTTTTCTGCATCGGAATCTTTGTGGAAAAAATGCTTCCAGTTGCACACGAAATCCTCCCACCCAACGATCGCCTCAAGTAACGTACTCGGAGATGCATCGATGATGTTGTCCATATGTATATCATATCTCTTTACGTTACCTTCCACTTGCTCAAATTCGTACATGTCTTCGTCGGAGAATTCTGATGAATTATAGGTGGTGACTGAAGAAGACGAAGCCATGCTTTGGTCTTCTTCCTCATCCTTCTCCGCTTCATTTTCAGGATCATCCAGTTCCATGTCGCCGTCTTCATTCTCTCCGGGCACGTCGTCTGCAATGCCACCACCGTCTTCTGCGAAGCTACCGTCGTCTTCCGTGTCACCATCGTCAGCAGCTACTGCGTTCTCGTTGATCCTGATCGCACCGTCCAGTGTCTGTCTATGGTTAGACGGGAGGCAATGGTGCATCTTCTCTCGTACATCGTTTCGCACTTTGCATAGCTGTCCGACAACGTCGGTGGTGAATGTGACATTAGCTTCTAACATCAGTTCTCGGACGTCGGTGAAGTACTTCCACTCACATACTTCTTTCCAGCATCTTTCGAGTCTCGACGGGAGCTCATCGGAATAGCTCTCTATGTTTGGCGACTTGCAGGTATCGAAAATTTCCACTGGGTCTGGTACGCGCGTGTACTCCCTTGCTATCGTCGTCAGCAAGTGAAACACACCTTCGAAAATCCGTTCCCTCATACCAGCGTGCGCCGCGTGCAGCAACTGCGCGCCGGCGCTCTGAGCATGTAAAAAAACATATACTCCTCTTTTAAACAAAAACACAAATAAAACGACACCTGACTGTATATAAATATCTGAAATTACTCTCATCCCAACGTATATAGTTGGGTATGCAGTTTTTGTACAAGTATATTTAGTTTAGTAACTATTAATGATTCATCTTAACTCTTCGCTCGTCTCCGGCGTATCGCAGAATATCGGCAATCGGTCACGTGTCGAAAATTTCCAAAAATCTGAAAAGGATGTAAACATTCGCTCCTTCTTGAAGTGGTACTTGTTCGCGCGTGGAAAGTTCGATGAAGTCGGAACCGGAGCTTAAACTTAGAATCAGCTTATCTTCTTTCATGGTTTTACATATGACATGTGCGAGTGTGACTATATCATACTCATCACCAAGGGATTTGTCTTTGTCGGGTGCCATAGATAGTGTATGTGAAAATGCGACTTCCATTACGTCGCCGGTTGATATATTATAGGTATTCTGCTCTGATTCTACTCTGAGAAAAGTCCTGAAAAGTGTGCAACTGTCTACTAGCGAAATACGCGAATTACTGTCCAGACCCTTTGACTCCAGTACATGTTGTACGTCAAACGTTATACTCAAAAATGGGCCGATCACAACGTCTCTTAGCATTTATACCTTAAGCCATAATCGCACACTTTGTCAATGGTTCGTGAAAAGGTGGACGCCATGATGTTTGCGTCGATTGCTAGCTTCATGCGCGTATCGAAAACCGTGCACACTTTCAGCACAGCAGAGACACGTTCAGACCAATTGAATGGTTTATCCGCATTCGCTAACCGAAAAGAGAAAAAACGAAGAAAATTTTCACATTCCTGTTTGCCTAGACAATTATACATCGCCGCGAGACTAGCGCTTTCTTTCTCTTTCAGCTTTGCATCATTGACATCGACGTCTGCTCGCTTGCCCATCTTCTCTATCTCTCGGGTACTGAGCTTGCTATTGCCGTCAATTAGTCCCTTTTCGACGAGGGATCTATGAAGTTTCTTAATCTTGTGGTCCTTCTTGAACTGTTTGCTAATTTCATGAAATGTCAGCTTTCTGAAACCATCGTTGACTTCATCACAAAACAAGCAAGCGATTGCTGTCTCACAGCAAGTGAACGTCTTCCGCGCCGGAGGGCAGTTACATGCAATGCGTTTCAGAACACTAGTGGCATGGTTCCACGTGAAATTAGGCGTGTACTGCTTCTCGAATAGTGACGCGTCGAAGACATCCATGTTGAATGGCGGTGGACGAAGTGGTGCATAAACTCCATCGACGTAGAAGTTTCCATCAAACCCGCGTCTCAGGAAAGCATCCGGTGCACGTTGTACTTGCTTTTCGACTATTACCGCTTTTCCCCCGGTTAGAATACATGTTGTACCCTCTAATATATCCGGGTATCTTAACCGGTTTCTCGAGTCGAGAGTATATCCCCCTTCATTTGGGAACGGTGTACCCGCTTCGAAACAAGAAGAGCACAACCAGTAGTTGAGTTCCCTCTTCAGCTTCTTCCGACCGGGTTGTTCGCATGGACCAATGGTTTGCCCATCGAATCGAATAACCACCATTGCAGTGTCTGCAACTCCACATCTTTCCACGCAGCATTGCTTTGGGCTTTTGTCCACGACCAGTTCTCCGTCGATGAGCTTCAGCGACAGTGGGAAGTCTGTACTGTTCCCCAACCGCAGTAGCTCACTGCAACACTTGGCTGTGCACGTCGAACCTTGGCGATTTCTTGAGTGCATCATCTCAAGTGGCACATTTCCGATGTCGACTCTGTGTGGTTGGTATATACCTGGACGCCATGAACACATACATTCCTTCGGCTTTGATATGTAGTTCCCCGTCTCGTATATCATCGCGACAAGTGAATCAGATCCGCTTGCTTCCTTGGCTTTGTCAATGTAGACAAAGTTATGCAACTCTTGGAACGCGTTGCCCAGCTGTGGAATTAGGTTGACCGCTGTCATTGACTGCCTCGTGAAACAACATTTATCCTCGTCTTTCTCAGCGAGGCGATCCAGTAGAGGGTATACCATAACGATCCGTTCATGTGGTCCATCGCTAGCGTGGTGGTGTTTCCATGCTTGTATATTTTCCTCGTGAGTGCGTTCAGGCATCTGAGTCCGTGCAGACGCTCCACACCGTCCCCAACAGGAAAAATTTACTCTCCTCTTTTCAAAATACACCTGTTCCTTTTGCGCCTGGTGCCATTGGATCGTAGGATATATCCTGACACGACGATTACCGTGTGTGTCTGATCGCGTTCGCAACGAAACCTGTGGTATGGGACCTGCATTCGTCTCTGCTTTTGTGCTCTTGAGGTTGTCGATGATATAAGTAATGTTAGCGTTGCCATCCAGCTTTGGTTTCTTTGCATTTTGCCAAGCAAATGTATCCTCGGTTGCCTTTTGAACATCGACCGGAGTGTGTCCTTTTATGTGGGCCGCCAGTGTCCCGAGGTGCAGCTCCTGTGCGTTGTATTGCTGTGAACCGTCTTCTGCTGTCATTAGCGAGACATTGAATACGAAACAATCCGTAATCGTTTTGTAGTGTCGAGGAACTTCGTACTTTTTCAGTCGTCTCTCGTTGACAACGACAGGACATACAATCACTTCCTGTACTGTTTCATCGAACAATTCTTCGAACGGAACGAATACTTTGTCTTCGCTGAATCGTTCTTTCCTGTGAATCTCACAAGCATGCGCTTGCATGAGCCTGTCCCGCTTTCTGTCTTCCTCGTCGAGAGCGCACTCGGCCTTGAACTTCCGCGTATACTTTATCCTACGTTCGTTCAGGCGAACAAACTCCTTGGGGATATGAAGATTGAAGATGTCGACTGGAATATCGTAGAAACCAGTGTACCCATATCTCCATCCACGGCGGTTCTCAATTCCATACAGCTCCCTTATCGATTGTTGTTGACCTTGTTCAGGATGGTAGACGTCGAGGAATGGTATGCACTTGCTTTGTCCTTGCTTATCGGAACACTCGAGATTTTCGAGGAAACGTCTGTGGGTCAATCCCATCAAGCACAAGTTATTGAACGCGGATGCGTAGTAGAACCTTTTCACATCCTGCATGAAAGGGGATAACGAATCCCCATCGCGAAACACATCCTGGTTGATCCACTCTTGTTTAGCTCGCCAACACTCGAACGTTTCTGTGTTTTTCGGTACAGGTATGAAGACTCTGTCTGTTCCGAATTCCACCAGGTACCACTTCGTGCACTTAGGTGGAACACACAGGTTTTTCGTCAACATCACGGAAACACACTTGTGCCACGTCAGTGTCTCGCCACCGTACTTTTGGATCGTTTGTTCCACCAAAGTCTTGGCGTCTCCGTTCGGAAGAAAAGCATAGTCGCAAACTATTCGTGACGCCTCCACTGGTGTAGGACCTAGTGACCCGAGTGAAGACTCGAGTACCCCGCGGTAGACTTCGTCGTAGAGGTTCTCGACTCCCATCGCGATGCCATTCTCGAAGCAACGCAGAAGTGCTTCGAAGGCAGCGTTCACGTCATCTGCCATTGCACAGCGCGCTTAATGAACCAAAAAAATCTTCGAGTAAGTAAATGCAATCTAACGTTGACGAATCTGAAGCTTTCAGTAAAGCTTTGGCTCTGTATTCACTAGACTTCATGCTTCAAACTCACATATTGATAGACTCTGATTTCGAAAAGCAAGATATTCCAAGTGATTTCGTGGATCATCTACCAAAGGAAATGATACGCGAACTTGCAGTATATGGGTTACGCCGACTTCTGACTCCATCTGAAAACTTCCACTCTTTCCCCGGTAACGCGAGAAACGAAGAAGCGCTCGAAGGTAATCAGTATATCAACTATCATATTCAGAAAAAAAGGAACCCTGAATCATACTCTCGGCCGCTGAGAGAAGAGTTCCCCGAATTGTTTGCTAGTGCTTGTCAAAGAGCAGTCTTATGGTCGTTTGCAAAATTTATAAACAGACAAGCGCAAAAATGAAGGCGTGCACGTGACCGGGATCGAACCGGCGACCCTGGGCTCATAAGACCCATGCTCTAACCAACTGAGCTACACATGCTATGTATCACCGTCGACGAGACTTGCGTGTTTTACGTTTCTTTTTCCTCCTACGCTGTGTGGGATTTCTGCTGCGACTTCTGCTTCTGCTTCTGGACCACGACACGACAGGGTTATCTTCACCCCAGCGCCAGGGATTATTAATATTTTCAAGCTGCAGCGCGTCATAATTATTTTCGTGAAATGTTGTCGCCGGTCCTTCTAATTCATTTGCTAGGTCGGTTAATCGGTTGTAGTATTCCAATACCTTGTATCGAACTCTTATTAGATTGTTTCTGGTTCGAACGTCTGCCAAGTTTTCGTCGTCAAGGTTATCTATTAAAACGGCTATGTTATCACTCATGTCCATAAGTCTAGATATATAATTTATAGTTGTCGAGTGTTTACTATACGGGTTGGCTGATCGTTCCATTTCCCTGTCGTACCGGTTCATTGTGACGTTCAGCTGTATCATTTTTTTCTCAGCCGCGTTCATGTTTCAAAAACATCAGAAAAAAACACGAGATTCTTCCTGGTATGTGAGTTACCGTGTATATGACGGCGGAAACGAAAATCGAAAATCGAAAAGTGAAAATGTATATTATGAAAATATAGATAGCTTGTAAGCGCAGACGTTACCGAAGGAGACGACACAGAAACACAAGACTCACAGATCACAAGTGATTCTGGACTGTTTCTCAGCGTCACTTAGTCTGCACGGCTGCACGTGGATTTTAATTATTCCACTAGCTTCACTAGGTTTCCCCACTTGAAGAGTGGTAGAGTGCGAACTTGTTCTTCATCAAAATCGGAGACGTCAAGGCATATACGCACCGCGTTCTCGATGAGGTCGACCCATGCGAGGAAGGTTTTTAGCTTTGCACTTTCGTTGAGTTCCATGAACGTGTCCATCTTGAACGGATCACTCTTTGGTTCACCGATGTGCTCTGCGTATTGAAGAATCCACAACAATGGACGGTGGACTACGGCGTCGGGCCACTTCTTGCACTTTAACATAGCTGTCTGACTAGCCGTTGCTACGATGTCCAGGTAGGTGTGTTCCATCAGATCACTGACCAACTTTTGGATACCCGGGTGAAATGCGTATTTTTCGTACTTGAAGACGTCTTGCTCATTGTCTTTCCAAGTAGCATCTCTCTGCCACGCGTCTGCCTCCGCATCTTCTCGCAGCCACATGATCACACCACGTGTATCGCTTCCGTGTCGAATGAAATCACAGATCCGATTGAAACCAGCCGACTGAATCGAAATTGCATACTGCATATCGGGATCCTGGATGCTAAGCTTGATTATACGAATCGATTTCGCCTCGCGATGTCGAGACGAGGCGATGTCGCATCCTTCCAAATCACGTCCTAAATTTGTCCTGAATGTCCTAAAATTCAATGTCGATTGGTGGTCATATGGAAATATATCGTGATTCGTGTCTCTCGATTGGTGGTGTGCAGAATCGTCTTCCGTTTTCCCTCTCTTGCAGCAAAAGAAGGAATACTTAGTGGGAGGCACCACGAGTCGGCGTTGGTCGGGGTGAAACTCTTCGTTTCCCTCGAACTCTTTTGCCCAAGCGGTGCGTAGTATCTTTGATCTCCCGTCAGAGTCCCTACGTTTCTTCGGTGGCAACCTATCCCATTTCACGTCTTGCAACATTCGTACGTCGTCATCTTTTACGACGATGGAGTTGTGGGAGTCCACGTGTGTCGAGGACACTACGGTTGGCTGCACCGATCTGGCTTCTACGACTGTGTGTTTTTCACTCTTGCCGTACCCATGGAACTGTACACTCCCAACGAACTTTTCCTCTGCGATTATACCGACGTCGTCGTCACCAATGAACATCGAACGATATACTCCCGTCGGCGTCGGTATGTACCGAGAATGTCCCCACCTTTGGTCCGTGTGCAAAGATTCATAACCTGTATGAATAACTGCTCGCACTTTCACGTACATCTTCAATCTCGCGTGCCAGAACTGTCTGTTGCTATTGTTCAGGATGGCACAAGTCATTGTGAACGGGTCACAGTTCGCATCGGTTTCGGTGTAGTCCTCCACAAAGATCAACTTGTCATTGCTGGATGTCTGGAAATCCAAAACATTCCCTGCGACGAAGTTCACCGCGTTGCAGATGGAATCAATACGAGTCTTGACGTTCTCCATGTCGTCGCCGGTGTTCTCGAATCCTATAGTATCTGGTATATCATCGAGAGACGTCCCCCACTTCCCCCAGAATTTCCTGATTATCCATCCCTTCACGGCGACATCCGGTGAACTTGCACACGAGCGAAGGAACGGGCAGTACGGATCGACGAGAGGGACTAATTTCTTTTCCTCTTTGTCGCCTCCGACGCACACGGTATGTCCGTACTTCTTACAGAACATGCAATCCTCACCGCATTCGTCTGTCACCGTAATATTGTGTGTGATTTTGCGAATTTCTCCGAACCAGTGAACCTGCAGCTTGAACATGTATATGTCACCCTTCACAACTTGCTGGTGTAACGTGTAGACGCTCTTCGCGAAGTATATTTCGGTCAAGCAGCTCAACAGTATGTTCCGGTAGCTCGTTGTCGTGTTCGCCGCGTGCATCGCAACGCCGTATCGGAGGAAAGCACTGTATGATACCTGTGGCTCTACATCCAGATGATATTTCGTCCGAAATGTAGTACCCGAGAAAAACATCTTTAGTGGAGTGTGCTCGAGTAAACCATCGTAGAAAGCCAGCGCCCGGCGATGGTCGCTTCGGATCTCGATGTTGAGCGATACCAGAGCTGCGCACATGCATATCGTATGCTGCGACAGTGGTTGTGGCCGGTGGTACCGAAAATCTTCCTCTGACATCGTTTTGTCTATTTCGACTGATTTCCTCTTCTCCTGAAGCCATGTATTGTTGCATCGCTTCCATGTTGCATCAAGAGGTTCACGCAGGAAGAGTGGTAATTCAGCATTGTCATAGTCTGAGAATGCGGATGTCCACTTTGTGCAAAACTCTCCGTCCTCGCACCTCTTTAAAACATCCGTAGACTGACTTTCGTTGAATATCTTGATCTTTTGCTGAAATGTGTCGCACACTTGCTTGTACCACTTGATTGCTTTCTCCTGCTTGGCGTGGAGCTCACGTTCCTCGTCGGTTTCTTCGACTTTCGATAGAAACTGCGCTACCCATTCTGCGACATGTTCATCTCTGGCGCGCCTCGTCCGATGTCCCAGTGTTGCAATACGCAGTTTCTCGATACGGCAACGCATATTCACACACTCGATCGAGTTAATAACAGCGACGTAGAACGAGTGATTCAGGTCGCGCAGATCGCGTATGAGGTTCCGGCTCGAAGCTTTTTTGTATTTTCTGAATTCTTCTTCGAGCGGAGCGGCTGTGTCACCTAGGTGCGCGTACTTGTTTCCAACTGACTTCGCATGTTGGAGTATCAGCATGTACGTCATTAACGTCGCTGCGATCCTGCAGAGCCGATCTGGATTGTCGGTATACGTTTCCCAGAAAAACGACTTGTTCAACAAGGTAAAAAACGCATCGTGTGCCTTGTCGTAGTAGTCGTCTCCCTCGGTTCCCGACCCGTCGTACTGTTTCACCATCGATTCGATCATCGTCACAATGTCGACATGGACGTGGCGCATCAAACCAATCGTCAGAAGTTCACTAGAAAGCCACGCGTCATTTAACCACTTAGGATCTGCAATATTCACTTGCGTCGCATCCAGCCCCAAGTCCTGCTTCACCGGGTGGATCGTCACGTCCAGTCCAAGAGTGAGCACGCGCGCAGAGATACCGCTGTCATCGAATACCTTGATGTCGACATCCTTTCGATTGCTCTGTATTTGATCAGCAGTCACCTGTATGGTCCTGAAGATATGCATTGGGTATTCGCATGACCACTTCAATACACGGTCCGTTCTCTGATGCAAGTGACAAGGATTGCGCACAGGACACTGTCCGATGATGTCGCGCATGATATCGGATTTGGTGCAAACCCAGCAACTGCACACTTGCTTGTCGACGAGGTGAACTGGAACCACACCTGCCCATGTATCGGTTTCGATTTGGAGTTCACTGAGCGTTGTACCCAACAAGACTGGAATAATGTCCGAACATTTCACACGGAAAGCCATCCTCGTACTTTTCGATTTCGAGTCGTCGTGTTCTTTCTTGTTCCAAAGCATCTGGTGTCTTCCCGTTTTGGTCTGATCCCAGATTATCTTGTTTCTGGTCTGACTCTCCGTTACCTCATCCGTCCTCGCCAGCACGATGTATTTGTCTGTGACCTCCAAGATCGGACATTTGCCGCACACGACGTGTGTGACCATCTGAGTTGGCTTGTAGTCAAAGAAATAGGATCGTCCCCCAATCTTAACACCAAATTGATTAGGCATCTGGATACCCTTTCCACCTGGCGTGTTCAAGTAGCAGTTCACGCAATGCTCGGTTGCAGTGAATTTGTGACACACGCTACAGTGTAACGCCTGACCGTAAGGTATCGCTTCTTTGTATAACCCTACGTCCTCACCGTCGAAATACAGGAATCCTTCTGAGCAAGTGCCAATTACATGGAACTGGTGGGACCCTGGTACGCGGTATGTCGTCTTCAGAGCGATGTGGTACCCATGCGAGGACCTCTCGTATGCGGCTGAGGTATAGATCCTCATGTCTGGTCCTTTGATGACAACCGTCATTTCCTCTCCATCGTTGACGTTCACAGGTTCATGATCAAAGGGGAGGATGTGCATACCGGTGGTAACCAAAGCAAGTCCGGCAAACTCCGTCACGATCGGTGGACACAACTTCTTACGGTTATCCGCAGCTTCCTTCTCACGCTCGTAGAGTTCGTCATCTCGTTCTTCTTCAGTTGCCTTCCATTCCCTGCACTCAAATTCCTCAAACGAATGAAAGTTCTTTTTGATCCTCATTCCGGAAAACCTCCTTCGCCCGTGACACTGTTGTTCATCCAATCCATCGCATACCTGGCTAGCACGGCATGCCGTACACGACCATTCCCCAGCTCCCACCGTCTGACTATACTCGAATCTCTCAATGTATCTGCGTACGTCGTCCACCACGTCGGGTACGGGGAATCTCATACCATCGAAGAATATCTTCGACTCATCCATCGTTGTTGGTGGTTGCCATTGCGACAGACATTTTTCCTTTTTGTCTGACCAGAAACCTTCGAATCTCCCACCCGAGTGACGAATCTTCGTTAACATGTCTTTCCGCCAGTTGTCTGGCTGTGTCCATACCTTCTTCCGATTGTCTCCGACTACCTTGCATATTCGTTCGTCTTTGATCGCCTCCAATGAAACACGAGAGTCAGTGTTTTTGGATATGTAGCAAGCCTTTTGCCGGGTAGTCAACCAAATCTGACGCGAAGAATTTCGCGACTCTTTGGTGGGAGTAGTTTCGTGCAACCATAGTTTCACCGGTGTTTCCAGGATTTGGTGCGTGACATCAGACAATCCTTCGCATTCTTTCTGCACCAACATGTGTGTTATCGGTTGGTCTTCGTCTCTTGTATATCTGCCTTCGAGGAGCATCCTGCGGTTATCTGCCGTGCAATCCAATTTTTTGAAAGGAAGTACACACAGTTCCCACAGCCTTCCGTACCTGATGACGTAGATGAAGTCGGCTTTGTCTCTTCCGTTTGCGTTTACGTCTTCGACCCACAGACTCTGTGATTCCGTCTGTGTTTTCGGCGTAAACCAAACCCGTGGTATGTCGTGCATCAGACCTTTGTTTTGCAACATGGCTGACAATTCAGTCCAGTCGTCCATAAGATAACCACCTTTGGTGTTACTGGGATCGAACTTCATCTTAGTTCCTGGTACGTATGAGACGTTTCTCCACAGAAGGTCGTCCGTTTTCTTCTCGAACCGTTCCCGTGACTCGTCGGGTTCCCCCTTTAGGATGGATCGAAGGGAAGCGAGTTGTTCACAGTTCTCTTGGTCTGCTTTCGCATATTGCTGTCTAGAACTCCGTCTCATCTTCTTCCTCGGGTTCTCCGCGACCTCGTTTTTTTCCTTCTTCTTTGACTAGTTGGTTTTTGTATTTTAATATCTGACAAATTCATCACACTATTCTTTTCCTCGAGTATCTTTCTCGTTTGCTTTTTAATTTGATCTTTCACAGTTGACTTAGGATAATCAACAAATGCGTGGAATAATGATTTCAGTGGATATTCAGTGTTTTCTCGGATATTTTCCCTGTCTTTCCATGTTAGCTGAAACGTATTACTGCCGAATGTTGCGTATTCTTGTTTGATGAAGTTTGCCAACACAATTGCTGCTAAAACTGCAGTTACAACTTGAAGATAGTCACCTAATGTCCCTGGTTTATGTTTTCCTCCAACGAGATTGGTCACAACTGCAGCTACAACTGTACCGATGTCAATAAGTGGTAGGATTGCTTTAGCGTCGTCTTCTATAGGTTTACTATTTGCGTATTGATGAACTCCTTCTTCTTTTGGTGCTACTGATAAGTTTACACCCGCTCCTGTGGATTCAGCGGGCGCAACGGAAGCAGAAGAAGATGCCATTTTCTGTACAGAAGAAAAAAAAGAAGTGGACCGGGTCGTGTGCAGCGTCCTCGTCCGCCGTCGGATTCCCCAAGCGAGATGAGAAACGAAGGTAGCGATCGGCCAATGTTTCATCGGATCCTCTCGTACCATATAACAGTTGCTTTTTGCTTGGACCCGCGAAGTAAGATCGATTCTCCACGCTACTGCGTAGAGGCACTACGCCAGTAGAAGTGTCGTGCTCGACTGGCAGTGCCACGCGAGTGTCCTCGTGTTCCATAAAACGACCTCTCCCATCTCGAGGTCCTTCGTGCTGTCGCATACCGCGAGACGCCACGGTACACTTAAGCCGAATTCGATGGGAAGTCCCACAGAATGATACCTCGTTTCAAAAGAATGAGGTACGCGACAGCCGATAGCAACGTTACCACCGTGATGCTATGTTCGTATCTCGATTGGATAATCCAAAACACAAATGCTACCATGATTCCCGATAATCCGTCGGCCAGAAATGTTTGATATCGCGGTAGTGCATCGTAGTAATGTTTTTGCAGAATCGGAAACATTCCTGACCATTCCATAGGAAATCCTATTAGGGCGCTTCCCAGGAATATTGAAATGATGTTACTGTACGATGCTCTATCCGTGACACCAAGTGCGTGCAACGGGAGATATGTAAATGCACCAATGAATCCGGCGATGAGCGCCGCGCTCAGCACTGTGTGCTCTTCGAAGTACGGTCTTGTCAGCACAGCTCCAACCGGGGGCGGCGTCACGTTCATCAGAAAATCAAACGTAGCTGTTATTGCAAAAACCAAAACTGTTTTGGAAGTCAATGTCGTGACCACCATGATACATGGTATACATAATAATACTGAGCTTTCGAAAATGACGAAAAATGAAAATGTTATGAATATGAGGAGCGTATACGGAAAATGTCAAAACAGCTCTTACTTAAGTAGCTTCGCGAGTTCTGCATGGAAAATTTTGAACTTCTCTTCTTTTTTACTCAGTTCCGCAGAAGATGCCACGTATTCAAATGAAGCCTGGGATGCAGCTAGCAGTAGAGTCTTAGCGCTCATTTTGCCGAATGATTCCACGCAGACCACCCAGCACTCGTCTCCGGAGCACTCGCCTCCCACGCGTGGGTCTCTTCCCTCAGTCATGTGAAGAAATCCTGGGATGAACTTGGCGTGACCCGTCTGTGTCTCGTCAAAGTCAACTGCAGCCCCGTACGAACATAGACACGTCGCTTCGAACACTGGCTCGTCTGCCTCAACGACAGTGTTCTCGGTGGCAAATGGTTTCGAGAAATTATCCAGACGCCGCAGAGTTTGATCGTCTGTACCAGCGATACGTCTCGTCAGATCGTATGTTTCATCTTTGTGCGTCATCACAGCAATACGACAACATGGTCTATAACAACCGATAGCCTTTAGCGCTGCGTCCCCCGATAGTCTCTTGTCAAGATTCACTTTCAGACCAATGTACTCATCGTATAGTCCGCCGACACTCGATCCGCAGCGCGTGCACATGATCGGCATGGGGTTGTGGACCTTCCAATGCACTGGGGTCGTCGAGGTAATGTTGTCGTCGATGACGTAAGAAAGTACGATTTTGCTGGCCTTGGGTGTGACACATACGTCTTCGGAGTCGAAAGTGATCGAATCGCCCACCTGGATGGACCGAACTCCCCGCGCGAAAGTCTTATGTAACAATTTAGCCTTGAACTTGACATAAAAACTCTTGCGACGCTTAGTGTCCTCGACGCATATCGGGAGCAATTCCAGACGCGCTCGCATCTTCTCGTCGACTACAAGCGTGTTGTTCGTCTGTATGTGTATATCACTCGGTTCCTTGTTGCATATCGCGAAGCTTCCGACTTCTTGTACCTTCTTCTTCAGTATGCAGATGTCTTGAATGTTGAACTCAATGTTGAAGTATCCGCGCGTAGTTCTTTTCGCTATGACGAGACGAACGACGTCGCTGCGTTCACCGATATTAAGAGATTTGTCGAACTTTTGCGCATCCCCGTCCAGAAATCCCTCTACGACGATCGCCATGGGGCGCGAGCAAAATCGCTCGAGCCTTTGTTGCGGTATGGTTCCCATTTCCTGTCACAGCGAAAGAAACTTCTGATTTTTTTTGCGATGGTCGAAAGTCGAGAACAAATGGCGCATAGCATTTTTTGACTTGAGCATTTCTCATGTATCAACAATGTTGTTTTTTTAATACCTGTAGTACTATAAATGTCAGCTCAGCTTACTCCTCTTCTCATAATTGGCGGTGCATTCTTGTACTATTCCCAACAAGATTCTGATACAGAAAGTTCGGGTAGTGGTGAAAGTGGAGATAATTTGGATGATTTTATGTGTATTGGCATTTCAGAGGCTTCAACTTGCCAGGACATCAATGATGAGGACATTTCACAGGAAGAAAAACGTACCAAATGTTTGGAAAGTGACGGGCAAGAGTGTGCGTGGGTCGACAGATATATGGATGATGGTGGTCCTAACCTACGAAGACTTCAGTGTCAAACGCACATACAAGATTTGGTTAAAGAAACAGAAGAAAAAGGTAATCGAGCGGTACAAAAAGCGATGGAGGAATGGAAAGATGATAAAACCTCCATTGAAGCGTGTGCAGATGTCGACCAAACAACAGTGGAAGGGATATTTGCGCTTCAAGCACAAAAACAAATATGTGAGGATTTTATAGAGACCGATGACTATAAAAGTATGACTGCTGACCAGCGCAACAAAAATGTGTGCTACGAACATTTTCCAGAACATGATATAGCTTGTGAAGAGTATGTTTCGAACTACGCTGAATGGTCTGGTCTTACTGTTGAACAAAGAGAGTCCCACACTTGTGCTGCAGAATTTGAAGAACACTGTCAAAGAAAATGGGAAACCGGTCAACTAGATGACGTAGAATATAAAGGCACACAACCCTGTGCTCATCTAGATCAACTTAAACAAAGAGACACAAGGATATTCTTTTATACTCATCATAAAGATTATGAACAAATGACAGAACAACAAATAAAAGATGGTGAATGTGAATATGATAAAGAAAGAGAAGTTGAAAGAATTGCAGATCCTCTTGGTAAATATGGTCCGCCTTTTGCGTGCTATTATAAGAAAGAGGTCGTTGGAGAAGTTCCTGATTTTCGGAATTATGTCCCTAACCAAAAAGATTGTGATGAATGTGTTGCAGAGCTTTCGTTAAGTGAATGCGAGTTTACCTGTGGTGATTTTACACCATCATTCCTCACTGCGGCAGACGTCAAAACAAACATGTATGCAAAGTACGACATTACCAAAGGATTCCTGGAGTTTGAAGAAGACTGTCCGTATAGTCATTATTACGATCGCGCCGGTACATTCGGTATACG
>MDTA01107116.1_pt1 | contig 18886 bp, 17 predicted proteins | sample 811151 | NCBI WGS metagenome assembly MDTA01 (sample SAMN05326648, study PRJNA326480) | marine metagenome | isolation source: seawater | place: Indian Ocean: South | collected 2010
AAGATACAGACCATCACAACCGAAAAAATATAAAGGTGATCCTACAAATATTATTTATAGGAGTTTGTGGGAAAGAAAGTTTATGGTCTGGTGTGATAAGAATGAAAATGTGCTCCAATGGGGTAGTGAAGAGATCGTTATACCCTATGTGTCACCTGTAGATCGTCGTGTGCACAGGTATTTTCCTGATTTCTATGTAAAAGCACGCACAAGAAACAATGTAATTAAGAAATACATCGTTGAGGTGAAACCAGAGAAACAATGTATGGTGCCAAAACGACCAAAGAGACAAACAAAGAAATATATCACTGAAGTCAAGACTTACGGTATTAATCAGGCAAAATGGAAAGCAGCGACTGAATACTGTCTTGACCGAAACATGGAATTTATGATACTCACCGAGAAACACCTTAAGGTATGAGTCTATTCAAAGACGTAAAAGATCTAGCAGCAGGGCGAAGTCAGTCAAAGGACTGGTATCGCTCACAGGTTAGATATGGTCTAGAGTCCTTAGGGCGTCCTATACAAGAAGGGGACATACTATTCTATGACTATGTAGCACAGTCAGCACGATTAGACTGGTATGACATGCACCCATTAACACTTGTAACTGACGTAGATAACTTTTTAGGGCAGTTTAGTGGTGGTAATATACACTATTTACGCCCATCTGCTAGACAAATAGTAGGAAAATCGTGGGCAGGAGGTGCAACTACATATCCCTCACGTTGCTATCATAAATACTTTATGTCTAGTGCATCTAATATATACATAGTGCCCCCTACAGCATTTACAGATTATGTCCCACTCCCTCTAGAGCAGTTTCTGTTTACGAGAGCAGGAGTCAAAGTGGAAGTGCCTAGTAGCGTAATCTGGAGCCGAGTCTAATGTATCGCCAACCCAATTCTATCAATAGTATGAGAGAATTGATCGGGTCAGGTAATAAATCACCTGCACGATCTAATCTCTTCCAAGTAGCAATCGATCCACCACCTGTGATGTCATCGATTGGTGGACTGTTTCATTCAAAAGATGTAACAGGTATTGAGTTTCTGGATAAGTTGCTTGGTCTTGTAGGTATTGAAGATCAAACTACAATGAAGAGATACCGTGAGCACGTCGAAATGATGAATTTCTACGCTGACACTGTAAGTATACCTGGCAGACGTATTACTGTTGGCACAGTAAGAGACGTAGGTGCTATGAGAAGATTCGCTACTGATACTACCTTTAGTGAAATGCAAGTATCATTCTTGCTACCTAAAGACATGTATCATAGAGAGTATTTCGAGAGATGGATGAATTATACTGCATCTGACTCAGAAAACAGAGTTGGATTCTACGATCAATATACCAGTAAAGTGCGTATTATTAAGTGGGAGTTAGGATCTAATTATGTTGGAAAAAGAAAGCAACGACAAGACAACGGTGAGAATGCGACTGCAAGACAAAGATTTAACGGTGTATCCGCTTGTTGGACAATGTATGGGGCATTCCCATTTGACATGTCTGCGATCACGCTAAATAATGGACCTACAGATCTAATCAAATTAGATATATCTTTCTACTATGAGAGATATCGTATGGACACACCAAACAATGCAAAAATGTTTAAAGGTGCTATTGAAGATGTCGTTATCGACATGGAAAATACACGAGTGCTAGATGCATTGAGTATAGACACAGGTCTCAACAATTTCGTTGGATTTGGTCTCTAAATAAAATTACATATTGGATATATTATGCCATTACCCAAAATTGCATTACCTGAGCATGACCTTGAAATCCCGATCACGGGTAAGAAACTTACTTACCGTCCTTTCCTTGTTAAAGAAGAGAAACTACTCTATCTCGCCATGGAATCGAAGGATGAGAAGGAGATGGTTAAGGCAGTTAAAACTATCATTAAGAACTGCACGTCTCTCTTGGACAAGCAAGTTGAAAAACTCGCGACTTTTGAAATTGAGTATGTTTTCCTCAAAATCAGATCGAAGGCGGTCGGTGAGGTCAGTGAATTCAAGGTAACAATGCCAGATGACGGTGAAACACAGGTAGATGTATCTGTGCCACTGAATGAGGTTGAATTACAAGTGCCTGATGGTCATGACCCTAAAATCATGTTTACTGATGATGTTGGAGTTATCATGAAGTATCCTTCACTTGATATCTTCGTCCAACAGAATATGACAGAAGGTGAGCAAACCATTGATGATGTCTTCCAACTTGCAGCAAGTTGTATTGGACAAGCATTTGATGGTGATGAGGTTTATGATAGTTTCACTAAGAAAGAGGCAGTTGATTTTCTAGAAAGTCTAAATTCAGACCAATTTGCGAAGATCCAAGAATTCTTTGAAACTATTCCAAAACTCAGTTATACCATGAGCGTGCGGAATCCTAAGACCAAAAAAGATAATGACATCACATTTGAGGGATTAGCGGCTTTTTTCGCATAAGTCTGTTGCATGACAGTCTTGAAAACTTATACAAGACTAACTTTGCGTTGATGCAACATCACAAATATTCTTTGACTGAGTTAGAGAATATGATCCCATGGGAGCGTGATGTCTATGTTAATTTGTTACTCGCCTTCCTCCAAGAAGAGGAAAGACGCCGTGCAGCAGAGAATAATAGGAATCGTGTTAATCTCTAATGTCAGCAATACGGTCATTCGTTACTGTTAAACCTTTCAAGTCCACGACTGCGGTCGGCACCAACATGAATGGACTTCGGAAGAGTGTGAACAGACTCGGTATGACCACTGAGGGTATTGGTAAGTCGATTGAGCAGATGTCTATCATCACTCAATTCCAGAAAGATTACCTCATGGATGAGGTGAAAGAGGAAAACAAATATAACGCAGAGCAGGATAAGAAGAAGAAACTCATAGCGTCACGCCTTAAAGTCCAGAAAAAGAGAGAGAAGCAGCGTGTTAAACGTGATATGTCAGAAGACATAGCTGAGAAGGTTAACGAAGGAAAAGAGATAACAAAGCAGGAAGAGAATAAGAAGAGGGAATTAGGACCATTCATGAAAATCATGAATAGTATCGGTGGTTTCTTCAGCTCTATATTCGGTGCATTTGTCCTTTTTGGTGGTCTCTCATGGATGCAGCAGAATGGAGAGGCAATAAAGACAGTATTTAAGATAGTAGCGTCACTAGTTAAGTTTGCATATAAAATCACCCGAATGGGTGTGGGATTTATTGGTGACGGTCTTACTAGAATGTTCGGAGATTATAGTGATCTCAACGAAGGAAAGATAAATCGCACGTTTAGATTTTTCAAGGGTGCACTGCAACTACTTACAGGACTCGCTGTATTGCGAAGTGCACAATACATCATAATGCCATGGAAGTTGTTTAGTGATGTAGGTAGACTAACAAATATTTTTGGTGAAGCTAAGCAAGTAGAGCAAGGCACACAACAAGCACAAGCAAGAGTAAAGGACGGATATTACGATAAAAAGACTAATCGTTTTTATACAAAACAAGAGTATGAGACGATGCGTAAGGCAGCTCGTAAGCAGCCTGGCGGTATAAAAGCATTTAACGATAGAGTTAGACCAACGTCTAAGATCAGTGGTGCCAAGATGGGTGCTTCCAGACGTATGGGTAACGCATTCAAAGGAATCAAAGGAAGGATACCTGGCGGTGGTGCCACTATGTTGGCAGGTGCTACATCTGCAGTTGGTGGACTTGCTAGAGCGTTTGGGGGAGATAGACCAGGTGAAGCAGCAGGCACAGCAGTAGGTGCAGGTGTAGGTAAAGCAGTTGGTGGTATTGCAGGTGCAGCAGCAGGTGCAGCATTCTTACCATTCTTAGGACCTTTCGGACCTATGATCGGTGCTGCTATCGGTGACTTCTTAGGTGATTTTATTGGTAGTAAGATAGGACCTATTATTCAACCTATCTTTGAGCCTATTGCACGCACATTCAACATGATGAAAGAGGTATTCTTAGCACCTCTTATGCCATTGATTGAGCCGATGAAGGAGTTGATCGGCACATTCTTTAGGGCACTGGGGAATATTGTCGGCACTATCATGAAGGCAATTACTCCTATTATGAAGTTTGTGGGTCTCGTATTAGGTGGTGCCATTAAGACAATCTTTAAAGTATTGTCGTTTACCTTCAATTTAATTAAGAATATCGTCGCATTTACCTTAAATCCCATAGGATTTGCATGGGATGTTATAAGACGTAAGGATCCTGGCAGAGATATAGAGTTAGATCAGGTAGCAAATGCAAAAGGTGCAGACAAGAAACCAGATCTTGAGCAGTTTGATAAGGGTGGAAAGTTTACCAAACCCGAAACAATTAGTGGGGATGTAGATAAGAAAAAGGTAATAAAACCTAAGATTATAAGACAGAGACCAAATATAGAGCAACCAGCTCAGATGGCTGCAGGTGGAGTAATACAGGCAGCAGGTGGTATGGACTTTATGCCACCTAATATTGCACTGATGCTGAAAGCAACTGACATGGTTGGTATATCACTACAGAATGCTATTGTTGGTGGTATCAACATGTTTGGTGTATTCTCACCTCCTGTAAAGAGAGTATTAGGACCTGAAATGCAACAGGTCAGTCAGGCATTTGGTAGAGGTGTAGGGTCTAGTGGAGCAGCAGCAAGTGGAGTAAGAGCACTACCTACACCACAGGTAGACACCATGAGAGAGGAGAGACAAAAACCTAGAAGCTCTCTAGGCACTACCTTCTCAATGATAGCGAAGGGTAGATATAGTATGATTGGTATCCTCAAGGATGGTATTAAGAAATTAGAGGAGAGAAAAAATAGAGTAGGTGGTGGAGGTAGTCAAGAGACTGATGCATCTACAGAGATGAGAGGTGGATCTGGCACTACAGGTGGAGGTGGCACTACTTCAGTCCAAAACATTCCTGGTGGATTTGATGAGAAGTTTGCAGCACTTCTAGGCAGCTATGAGGGATTGAGGACAGAGGCATATGCCGATCCCGCTCATGGTTGGAAAATTCCTACCATTGGCATTGGTGCAACATACTATCCAGCTGGATTCCGTTTAGAAGGAAAGGTCAAGAAAGGTGACACGATCACTGAAGAGGAAGCATATTGGATTAAATCAAAGCATATTATTGAGCACCGTAAACGCCTCGTTGATGAGGTTGGTGGTGTCTATAACAATGCACCTAATAGAGTAAAAGCTGCTCTTGAGTCTGTAGTCTTTAACTATGGATCTTTAAGTGGAGCTGGCATTAAAGGCACTGTGCAAGAGGCACTGAAGAGTGGTGATTACGGTCCAGTTATTGCTGCATACCGTAATAAGCTATCTCGTCATAACGGTGGCATAAATGACTGGCGTCGTAATGATGAAGCAGGCGTCATGGAATCTGGTAAAAGTAAGCGAGCTGGTATTCAGTTTGCTGCTGCGGGTGGCGAAACAAAAGTAGATCCAAAAGACCCAGAATACAAAGAGAAATTTAGTGGTGACGGAAGGAATAAGATTTTCCCTGAGCTTGCTATGGGGGGAAAAGCAATTATTGAAGGTGCCAAAAAAATAATCGGTAGTAAGAAAAATGTCAGTGACATGTGTGCTTGGACTACAAGATTGGCACTTGCAAAAGCAGGACATAGTTATGCTGAGAAGAGGACTAAAAAAGGTGACTTAGATACACCAAGAGGCACAGCATATAGTGGTAGAAACTATGCTGCTTCCTTTGGTGGCACTGACATGGGTACTGTGATAAGGAAGAGGTCTCAAATTAAAATGGGAGATGTTATATTATGGAAAGCTGATAGAGATTTAGGTGGTAGCACTAATAAAGGTGCTATCACACACGTTGGTATTGCTGCTGATGATGGATTGAAAAATCAGTATGACCACAATCCCAGAAGAGGTTGGCACTATCGTCCACACTGGGGTAGAAGTGGTGGCACTTCTTGGTTTGCAGGTATTCGTTTAGGTGGAGAGCTCGGCGAATCATTCACAGGAGACACAGGATCAGCTGTTTCTGATACAGGTGAAGATAGGTCAGGTGGTGGTGGCACAGAGACTGCATCACAGGCAAATGAGCCTGTAACCACGGCAACTATCAAAGACTTGATGACTAAGATCGCTAATATCTTCCGAAAAGTAAAACGTAAGAAAGAGCCTAAACCACAGCAGACAGTTACTGATGCAATAGACAATTATCAACGAGTAGAAAACAATAACGAAAAAGATCAAGAAGCTATGAGGGAAGGTGCACAAATAGAAGAGGAGTTAAAACAAGGTGACATGACTCCAACTGTTGTGCCATTAGCTACTCCTGTCCCAATAAATAGTGGAGGTAGTGGTGGTGGAGGATCACCACAGCAAATTATTATGCCTTTAACGCCAGGTATTCTTAGACGCTAATGGACAAACCCAAGACAGTTATTAAGAAACCTGCCCTTTATAAGATGGTATCTTTTAAGGGCGTGGATGATAATGCTAGTAAAGAAACAAAAGAGATCCAAACTGGGCTGAAAGCTAATCTTTCTGCACAGAATAGTCTTGGTGGCACACTAAACTCCATTGCACTGGCACTAGAGAAACAAACTACTACCATGAGAGATATGGTGCAATACCAAATCTCACAAAAAGGTATACAGGACAGATATAAGAAGAAAAAAGAAGCTGACGAAGCAAGAGCAGCAGCACGTCAGAAGATAGAAGATAAGAAAGAAAAACAAAGAGAGAAGAGAGACGACGCAGCACAGGTAGAGACCACATCTAGTAAAGTTATTGGTGGTCTTGTTGAAGCAACTGCTAAGACGTTTGGTGGTTTCTTTGCATTACTCGGCAGCCTTGCATCATGGATAATGGGAGGCATTGTCAAGTTTGCAATCTTTGATTGGATGGCAAAGAATCCAGATAAGGTGCAGCGTCTTGCGAAAGGTCTGTTCTCAATAGGTAAATGGGCATTTGAAATCACCAGTAAACTAATTGGTTTTGCAGGTGGTGGTCTTTTGAAGTTTCTAGAGAATCCACTATCACTACAAGGATTCTTTGGGGCATTGCAATTTGCACTAGGAGTAGCACCTATATTTGCAACATTTGCGATTCTTAAGAATCCTATGCTTGCAATCAAAGGTATCAAGGCAGTGGTTGGCATGCTGTTTGGCATGGTCACCAACTTGATGAAGGCAACTAAACTGGGAGGAAAACTCAGGAAAGTAGGTCAGGGTGTAATTGGAAGCACGTTAGGTCGTACTGCATTGATAGGTGGTGGTGCATATGCAGCAGCACGTTTGAGTGGTGCAGATCAAGCTGAAGCAATAGGCACAGGTGTTGGTGCAGGTGCAGGATCGGCAATCGGTAGCACACTTGGAGCAGCAACTGGTATACCTGGTGCAGGCATGTTGGCAGGTGCAGCAGGTGCATTTGTTGGTGGTGCTGTAGGTGGTGGTATTGGTAAGGCAATGGAGCCTATCATTGAGCCATTCCAGAAATTCTTTGCAGCGATTGGTGGTGTATTCTCAGCAATCTTTACACCTATACAAGAGGCAGCAGGATCATTCTTCAAGGCACTTGGTGGTGCATTTAATGCGGTCTTAGACTTTATTGAGCCTTCTCTACCACTCATAAAGAAAGTTGGTGCATTCTTTGGCACAGTAGCATTCGCACCTTTGATCGGATTGATGAAGGCATTGACCTTCGTGTTAGGTTTCTTTGCAGGTGGAAAAGACAAAGATAAGAAGCAAAAACCAGAAAAACCAAAGAAAAAACCTGTTAAGACTACTGTGAAGAAGACCGTATCAGGTCGATTCAATATGGATACTGGTCAGGCATATATTAACGATAAAGAAGTTTCAACAGATGAATATGTTGCTTACTTCAACATGAGTCGAGCTGAAAAGCTTGCTAAGTATGGTGTTGAGGTAAAGGCAGCAGGTGGTGCTGTAGTAGTCCCAAATATGGATGAAGGTGGGGAAGCACCTAAGAGTAGCATGTTAGACGACATGTTTGGCATGGCAAATGTCATCCGAAATATCATGGGTAAGAAGGTGACGGCACTCGCTAAACTATTCACTATGCCAATCAAGGCGGTTGGTATTGCTATTGTGTCTGTCATTGCGAAGATAGGACAACTATTTGCTAAATTCTTGCCAGGTCCTCTGAAGTCCATGCTTGGTAACTTCTTGAGACCTCTTGCAGATGTATTTGGTATACCTATGGGTATTTTGGGCACGTCTGGTGGAGAGGATGCAGATGCAGATAATGCAGAGCAAGAGAAAGAAGGTAATGAAGTCCGAGATCTAAACAAAGCAATAGGTAAAGGAAAAGAATCTGTCCTAGGATTGATGGGTAAGTTGGTCAAGACATTGACCGATGAAGATAGTCCTTTGAATAAGGGTGGTAAGAAGCGTAATCTGTTTAACCCAATGACATGGTTTGCAGGTGGTGGTGAGTATTCACGTCTACCTCAGATGGCAGCAGGTGGATGGATCAATGGTCCTATGTCTGGTTACCCTGTATCACTAGATGGTGGTAAATCTACATCATTCATTGGTCACGGTTTGGAGTGGGTTGGATATCCTAAGAAAGCAAGTGGTGGATCAGCATTCATAGTCCCATTCAATACACCTAAAACAAAAGGTAATCCTAGTCTGACCTCTAGGAGAATGAGAGAGGCATCAGCAAAAGGTTATGCACTACCTACATTCAGTAAAGGTGGTGAGCATAAGAATATCACCAATTATAAGACACTAATAAAGGCAGGTGGTAAGGTAGAAGATACTGGTAATGTTGGTGGATTCCGTCAAGTTAAGATCATGTATCCTCCTCATAAAGTTAAGTCAGGATTCTTAGGACTAGGCACAAGAGAGAAGAGAAGAGTGTTTAACTTCGGTAGCTCAGAAGGTTTGAATATGACTACCGAAGAGTTTGTTAACTTAAAGATGGCAGATTCATGGAGTAAGGTTACACCTACTACAACTGTCAGTGGTGACGTTATCAAACCTGATAAGAGAATGAGAGGATCAGGTGCTAAAGATAGAGGTAGAGAAGGTGGAAACTTCAGTGGACAACAGCAGAAGAATATAAGAGGTGAGTATGCATTTAAGAATAAGGTCAAACCAGAAAATAAAATGGATCCTGCAGCAAGGACTGAGATGAGAGATCCTGCAGTAATGGCAGTTAAATTTACCCTAGATAAGGCAGGAAAAGTCTTTAATAAGGTTGTTGATACTGGTAAAAAATTACTTGGATTCAAAACAGAGGAAAATTCTGACAGGAGAAGAGCAAAAGAAGAAGCAAACCAAGCAATCGGTGCTGCAGTAGAAGCACAGAATGAAGCAGTAGCAAAGATGTCTCAGGGAGGGGAAGGTCAAGCATCACAACCTGAGAATACACCTGTTGTTACACCTAACTTTGAGCAATGGAATGAGGCAGATCCATACCTATTATCTAAATTTACTAGATTTAGAGAGGTGAAAGCAGACCTTGATTACACACCTAGACTTAAGTAATGGCAAATAGAAGAGCAAAAGTTGTAGAGTTGAATGAAGCATCCATTGCCTTTGGTGAAACAGGTAAGATGGTGTGGAATGAAGCGTTGTCACCTAAGACAAGACTAAAGGGTGATGATGTATATGATATTGGAGATCTTGTTGCGTCTGTAGAATACTATGAGTCTATTGATAGTCCATTCTTGAGGTGTGATATATCAATCGTTGATGCTATTGACTTATATAAAAACATTCGTGGTAAAGAGATTGTAAAGCTCAAGATTACTTCAGAGAGCTCAAAGGATGATCCTCTAGAGGTTATCTTCAGAGTATTCAAGATGGGTAGTTTCATTAAGAATGAAAGAGCAGCGATGTATATCTTGCATTGTGTGTCACATGAAACATTCTTAAACGAAGCAAACAGAGTATTTGGTGCATTCGGACCTTGTGAGAAGCATAAGGACAAGGAGAATATACCTCAGTATATTACGAAACAATTCCTAAAGGGTGGACAGAAGGTAAAGAAAGAAAATTTTGAGACACCTAGTAAAGTATGTTTCAGTTGTCCTAACTGGCGACCATATGATGTCATTACATATCTTAGTGACAAGGTATTGAGGCAGGCAGGATCAGGTCAAAGATCTAAAATGCAATCAGGTTTCTTATTCTATGAGAATAAACATGGATTCCATTTCAAATCTATTGACAAACTATGTGAAGGGTCACCTAACAAAGAAATCAATACATACACCTACATGCAGTCAGGTGTAGAGGTAGAAGATGAGAAAGAATATTTTAAGATCCAGAGTATATCATTCCCAGATAAAGTTAATCACTTAGAGAAACTAAGATCAGGATTATATAAGACATCAGTGATTGGAGTATCAGTCCCTGCTCTCAGTGTATCTGCACTACCTACAGGATCAGGGAGTGGTGAAAATAAAACAGAAGTAAGTCGTAGAAACTTTGAAGTCACATACGAGCAGGTATTTAAGAAAGCATCAACTATTGATACTGGTAGACCATTTCAACAGACAGGATTTGATTCTGATCAACAACCTGCTACTAGATTTAAGTTAAGAGTTATGCCAACTTGGATACATCAACCTGCAGGTGGTGGTGATCCAGAAGGGGGAACCAAGACATACCTTGACACGCTATCAGTTTCATCGTATGCTACTGCTAGGTATGCATTACTAAATGCTATTCAACTAACCATTGTCGTGCCAGGCAATACCGCCCTAACTATCGGAGAGATTATTAAAGTTAGCATCCCATCATCAAAAACTGATAATAAAAAGGATGTCAAACAAGATCGGATATATAGTGGCAAGTATCTGATTGCAAGTCTTAAACACGTCTACCGAAAAGAGGGTATAACCACTACTTTATATCTAACCAAAGATAGCATCCGAGAGGATAAATAGTAGTAATCACACAGGTATCACATGAAAAGTATTGAATCACACATCGAGAAGGATAAAGAAATCCTTAGCGATCCTACCACAAATCCACAAATGCGTCGGCATATTGAAGTCGAATTGCACGAGTTGGAAGACTATGTATCTCATCACAAAGAAGAGATCAAGGCAGGGGATCACCACGATCCAAACGCATTAGAGTTATTCTGTGACCAACATCCAGAAGAGCCAGAGTGTCTAATTTATGAAGATTAAATGAATAATATAGGACTTGAAATCATCTTTTGGACGTCCCTTTCTGTATACTTGCTTGCAAAGGCAGGTGTATTTAAAAAGTAATGGCACGTCGTAAAAGGACAAACAAACTTAAAAATCCTCCTTCACTGAAAAGTATCAAGTGGAAGGAAGATCTGCTTGAAAAAGGACCTAAATCTTTTATGCAAGCAATTCTCTATGAACAATTAAAGAAACAACCTTAAAGTATGTTATCAACCCAGTATCGTCTTCGACTTGAAGGAATATGCAAGTCAATCGCAGCAGGACAAGAAGTAGGTTTAGAAGATATGATATGGGCAGAAAAATTATCTAAAAGAAACACTAGTGCTAGAGGCATGTTGCAGACTGCAAGGAGGTTGGCAACGAATCCAGACGATTCTTTTCTGAATAACTTGAATATTGGAGACCCCGATTCAAGTAAACACAAAAGGGGTTTCATTAATCCAGACGATATTGCTGATTGGTTTCATCAAGATAGACCTGATGATTGGAGGCAAAGAGACTAATGGAATATCTAATATTTTTTGGAGCATTTACTTTTTGGGGAGTATGTGTAGCGAGGTATATTGATGCTAGGTAACATACTCTTTTGGGGTGCTTTTCCGTTTGTGATGGCAACTCTATACTTTGGGTCTAGAGGTGGATATTACGACACGGATAATTACAAGGGTGACGGTTGTGCCCATGATGTAAAACGTTAAGTATTTGTTATAAATAGAGTTAGCAAACTCTGACAAATATGACACATGCGACTAAAAGAAATAAAAAAGGCAGCAAAAAAAATTATTAAAGACCCAGATCATTGGTCTAAAGCAGAAATATTATACGCTAGATTAATGAAAGAGCAAGCACAAAAGGGGCTTGACAAGAAACACAATAACAAATAGAATTAGCTTGTAGCGTTTCAGACGATGAGTAGCTTTGAAGAGGCTCTGTGTGGACATTACTCAAATAAATCTCAAGCATATTCAGATCCACAGAAGTGGCCACTCATACATATCGAGTGGACTGAGATAAAAGAGGGCAAGATACTAGAATGTAGATCTTGGTATGAGTATGAGGGACGTGATAAACCCTATAAACATTTTAGAGCAAAGTATAAACGTATCCATGATGATATCATTGAGTGTGATACGTTAGACCTTAAAAGAAACAAGAAAGGATGCGGTTTTGTTTTCGTCAGAATGGACGATGGGACATGGTGGGGAGAAACCAACGGTCCTTGTATTGTCAATGATATTAACATCACTGCACTCGCAAGATTTAATGGCACCGACTACTGGTCATTCGACAATGGTCGTAGACTAAGGTCAGGTGCATTTGTGTGGGGAAAAGAAGAGAAGGATGGAGAATTCCACTTCTTAAAGCTTCCTAAATAAATTATATCCATACCCTATTATAATGCTAACAGACTATTCTGGATCAGATGGATTCACTTGGTGGGTCGGGGAGGTCGAGTCTAATAAAGACCCGATGCAACTCGGTCGTTGCAAGGTAAGAATCTATGGGTGGCATACTGGTGGTAATGATTCTGAGGACTACCTCAAAAAGATGCCAACAGAAGCATTGCCATGGGCAATGTGTCTTGTCCCCACTGATAAAGCACAAGTAAAACAAATCGGTACTACAGCGTCATTGCAAGAAGGTGCAATGGTCGTTGGTTTCTTCATGGACGGAGAAGAGGGACAGATCCCGATGGTTATGGGTGCATTCCATACTGTTAAAGGATCTGATCAGAAAGGTGATACTTTTGCTGCTAACCCGAAAGAATCAAAGTCAGATAAGGATAGTCCACCACAGGCAGAAGATCTAACTGGTAGAAAAGTTAACTCAGGTAATACTGCTCCTGCTGTTGTTGCACCACCTGCAGATCCTGCAGGAAAAGAAGATGAATCTAGAGGTGCACTAGGTAAAGCAGCAGTAGCCAACTCTGGACATGGTGACGCTTCAACTAACCCTGCAATCGTCCCATCTGAGATGCAAGGTGTTGCAGATGGTGTCAATGGATCAGCAGGAAAAGGATTTAAGACTGACCTATCTCGTATGTTAAACGAGTTGGGATCAATGGCAAACCAACTTGCTAGAGGTAAAAACGGCACATATACTTCTATCATTACTGGTAAAATTATACCTGGCGACCCGATTAAAGATAGACTGGATAAGATTGTAAACTTTGTAAGTGGTGGTCTATCAGGTATGCTTGCACCACTTAAGCAAGCAATCGCAGAGGCAATCTCCAAAGCAGTAAACTTGATGGTTAAAGTGCTATCTAAGTTTGTGCCAATGGCAGTGCTTAAACTGTTGATGTCTTACTTGAATGAGATTCTAGACATTTTCTGTTTACCAATGCCTGCATGGTTGGGACTGGTTAACAGTGCACTTGGTGATCTCTCTAGTTTTGCAAACAGTATTGCTAACTCCATTACAGACAAGATTACTACTGCTCTTGACGGTGTTGCAGGTAAGGTAGATTCAATCATCGACCGTATGTTGACAGGTGCACAGAATGCAATGTCAGATACCGCAAATATGATCGGCACGGTGATGAATGGCATCTTAGGTGTGTCGCAAGGTGGAGGAGTCAAATCATTTGCAGGTGAAATCAAATCTATTCTTACTACAGACTTCTCTAAGTTGGACTGGGGATCTCTGTTAGGTATTATCTTAGGTATATTAAAAGCATTATTCGCAAAGGACTGCGGACGAACGACGAAGGTCACGAAGACGAAAGGGTGGTTTCCTCTATTGGGCACCACCCAATGTGAAACTTTTGGAGAGGCACTCAAAGCAAGTGGTGCACCATTACCTGCAGGTAACTGGGGTAAGACACAGAAGACTGGTCGAGGATTCTTTAATGACTTCTATGGTGAAATAGATCCATATCGACAACAGACCACAACATATCTTAACGGCACGAGCATCATTGAAGATGCTACACCTAAGAGAGAGAAACGTATTGTCTCAGGACCTGGCGGTGTATCTACCATTGAAGATAAACTTGGTAACGTGCATAAGAATGTCCCTAACAATGACACACGAATCATTGCCAAGGACTCATGTGAAACTGTCAAAGGTAATAAAACACTGACTGTAGAGGGCGACTATCACCTCAAGGTTATGGGTAACTTCAATATCGAAGTTGTTGGAGCGATGAATGTCAATCAGAGTAATGGTGATCCAACTGAAACAACAGGGTCATCTAAACCTCAGAAGGGCAATCAGTCTGAGAAAGTGCAACCGCAAGCTGCTGCAACTCCTGCTAATTTCTATAAACCACCTACACAGATCCATAGCCAAGAAATTTATCCTGAGTATCCTAAAGAGCCAGGTAGTGATAGGTATGGACGTAGACCTGGCGGTGCAACTCTAGCCGTGCCTACGAAGTCAGGTAGTAATAAAGAGCAATCATCTGTTGAAGTGAAACATGGTGACCACACTATTGCATATAGTGGTGTTGTCACTATGCAAGGTGCTGATATAAAACTACAAGCAGCCGACAAGATCAACGTAGCAGCACAAGTAACTAAGATTGAAGGTAACGCTATTGACCTAGTTGCTGATGGTGAGATCACCATGGAAGCAAACTGGATCAGTAAATTCCTAGGATCTGGTGAGTTGGCATATGTTAATATGTTTAGTCTTGACGTTGTGCCCAAGATCTCTGGTGTATTCCAGATGGTCAAAGGATCTATCGTTGATGCATGTGTTGATCAACCAGGCATCCCACCATTGATGCCACCCCTACACATTCGTATTGCTAATGCGACCACGATGGTAGGTGGTATGGCAGACGTGGTAACAGGGACAACTGGTGCACACTTCACATTTGTCAACACATCGTCAGGTGGTATCGCTGAGATCGTTAACGCAGCAGGTGGTGCTATCATTAACCAAGTAAACAACGGTATCGCATCATACGGTGTGAATACTGGATTCTTCGCTGCAGGGTGCTCCTCAGGACCCGCCCAGATCTATGGCTTGCCAGTCTTGTTGAATTGATGTATGATGTAGGGATACTCACCCCTACACTATGGACGAAGATGCAGTCGCTCACGTTTTCGTGAAGATGAGCCAACGCAAGATCACCATTCTTGATGAGGCAGGTTATGAAGAAGTTGTTAAATACAAGTGGGACGAGGAAGGATGTGAAGGTTTCTCTGAAACCCTTCTCAACTTCAAAACAGTGCTCCCGAATGATCTACTTACAATCACACCATGAGTACTATTATTACTCTCTCTCAAGAAGAGATTGAAAGTAACTTTGATTTTGCTTTGAAACTTTGTGCAAAGGGTCATACGATTAAAGTTATTACAAAAGATGAAAAGGCAGTTTTGTTGACCCCAGTCATGGGTTACACTCAACTTCCAGATGATGTAAACATCCCAGACGCTGAGGAATTTGTCCCAGATCCTGGTGCTGTTGGAGCATATGTAGCAGAGTCCATGAGAGAAATGACACAGGATTTTTAAATGTTACAGGTCAAGGTAAGCGAAAACTATTGTTATCTAGAATTACCTGATCAAGGACGTCGAATCGTCAAGTGCTATAAAATCAATGGCATACCATACACCTTTGATGAGTTGCCAGAGTTTATGCAACAAGACGAGGAGATTATTCTAGATGCAGAAACGTCTTCAGAATACACTATGGAAGACTTATTCAAATATTCGTGCTACCTTTGTGAGGAAGAGTGCCACCCATTAATGTGGGACTTGGAAGGATACGTTATTAATTTTGAGGAAGTGCCCGATGCTTGAAGCTACATTGATTGCTAGTCTGATGACCTATAGTCTTCCAGACGCAACTAAAGCAGAGCAACATGTATTACAAGAATTACAAGAAATAGGAATTACAGACAAGAATGCCCTAGCAACTGTTATGGGCAATATTAAACAAGAATCATTGTTTCACCCTGATATTTGTGAGGGAGGAGCAAGAGTAAAATACGAAAACTGTTATACAGGTGGTTATGGTCTGATTCAGTGGACTACCGTAGCAAGGTATGATGGACTAGGATCCTTCGCAAACAAATATGGTTGCGACCCTAGCACTCTCAAGTGTCAGACTCGTTATATGATAAATGAAAATCAATTCCAACACATTCTTCCAGACCTTAAAAAGGATGGAGGATCTATCTCTGATTATATGAAACCTGCATATTATTGGTTGGGTTGGGGTGTATACGGACTTAGAGGCACCTACGCTAATGAATATGCGTCAAGGTTGACTCTTGAGTAGTATAAATAAAGTTGTAACTAAATAGCGAGCGGTTGTGGCAACCAAAAGAATATCACAATTAGGTACGATAACGGACGCAGAGGTTACTGGCGAGTCGATTCTCCCTGTAGTTATCTCTGACCCATTACAACCTAACCGCAAAGCCAAAGTTAACCAGTTGCATAGAGGTGTGAGTGCAGGTACAGCAACCACGCCTGGTCTATGTTTCGATTTGGACAGGGACACAGGACTCTACCAAGCACAACCTAACGAGATTGGTATTACCTTTGGATCTGCGACAATCTATAACACTAGAGTAGCAAACACTGATGGATCTTCAACGGTCAACATCACTGCTATAGATACTGCTAGTGCAAACAGTAACGTGCAAATCACTCCTCAGGGTAGTGGTTATTTTACTGTACAAGGTATCACTCAACTAAAGGACGTTGAATTCTATCTTACAGGTGACCAAAACCCTGCTAAGAGAGCATTCTTTAACGCAGATACTATCTCTACGCAGTCAGGTACAAAGAGATTTGACTTACCTGATGTAGGTGCAAACACATCTACAACTCTAGTTGCTAATGATACATTCCAGACACTGACGAATAAAACTCTTATCATCAAAGATAATGAGTTGTCTATTACTGGATCTACATCTACCGATAAGATTGCTAAGTTAGAGTGTGACGCATGGCAATCACCAGGCACACATATCTATAGACTGCCTGATTTCGGTGCAACACAAACACAATCAACGCTGATTGACGACATTACAGAGCAGAATATATTCAACAAGAATATGGTTAACCCCACATTCTCGAATACTCCCTCTGGTGATCCTCAAAACCCAACACCACAGGTTATCTTTGATTCCTCTGGTATTACTGCTGATCGCACGATCACATTTGATGATCTTAATGCTACTCTCGTTGGTACAGACTCAACTCAAACACTAAGTAATAAAGTATATCAGGGTGCAATTTTTGCAGATACTACTGCAGGTGTAGGTATTAATAGGAAAGTAACTTTTGACTTGTCTAACATTGAAGACAACCAAAACTATTCTTTTAGTTTCCCAAACAACGACCCTTCTGCTCCCCTAAATACTACTGATCCTTCGGTTCTTGTAACAGAATTGAAGACTCAAACGTTGGTTAACAAGACCTTTGAATCTGCTAAGATTAACAACCCTAACGATTTAAACGGTTTAGTTACTATTGATGTCTCTAATATTACTGAGGCAGTAACGATTCAATTCCCTAACGCAGACGCAACGTTACTTTCTACTAATAACATCGCTGAGGTGGGTATTAGTTTCGGTGGTCCTATTTCCGCCCCAGTCTTAGGTGGACAACTTAGACTACAATCACATTTCCAGTCAGGATGGTAATTAAAAAATGACAGCAGGTAGACTAGCTGCCGTATCACCCGCAGCAACCACAGATACGACGCTTTATAAGGCGAATATCACAGACACAGCATCGACGGTAGTCAATGTGTGCAACCAGAATGGATCTGGTAGCTCATATCGATTAGCGTTGAGAGATTACGATCAGGTGCTACACCTAGATGGTTTGAATGCTAGTGCATATAAATTTGCAAAAGGCAATCCAATCACATCTTACTACTTGGATCTTAATCCAGGTTTCCAAGATTCACAAGCAATTCCTGGCACTAATTTTACATCTACTAACGGTGCGACTGGCACTATTCTTGATGTATTCAAACCCACGACTGCTGTAACTTACTACACAAAGATTGCTGAGATTATTCAACTTAGTTTCGCTGCTGACTCTCTGACTGGTACTCCTGTCGATGGTGAGACTATTACTGGTGCAACTTCTGGTGTTACTGCATCCAACCGTGGTGTGCAGGCAGGAGGTACTTCTGCATATATTGAGATCGCTGATATTGGCACAGGTGGCACTTCAGTTAACGTAGATAGAAATACTGGTCTTGCTGACGGTATGTATCTAACTGTTGGTGACCCTGCTAACTCAGATAATACAGACGAAATTATTTCTATCAATTCCTCTGGAATTAACACTACGACTAACGTCCTGACTGTTACTCGTGGTGCACTTGGCACAACTCCTGCAAATATTCCTGCAGGTCGTTTGTCTGTTGCATGGTCAGCATCTGCTACTACCACTACCATTGATGAGGGTGGCACATATGCTGCAGGTGACGTAACTCTTACTGTTACAGACTCTACTGGTTTTGTGACTGGTGGATTTATCTTGATTGACAATGAGATTCTAGAGGTCACAGGTGTTGCAGGTAATGATCTTACTGTTACTCGTGGGTCTTACGGCACATCTGATGTTAACCACAACAACGGATCCAATGTTACACTCTTGACAAACAATGGACAGTATCTTCTTAACTGGTTTACAACTGACGAGGGACTTACATTCGCAGGTGGTGCAGCAGCAACTGTATCATTCAGTGCAACTGCATCTCAAACAATCTCTACTAAGTTTGTTTTGTCTCTTACAGGTGCTAGTGCAACCGATCAC
>MDTA01084113.1_pt1 | contig 18885 bp, 19 predicted proteins | sample 811151 | NCBI WGS metagenome assembly MDTA01 (sample SAMN05326648, study PRJNA326480) | marine metagenome | isolation source: seawater | place: Indian Ocean: South | collected 2010
ATGGCCCCTATGACCGCTTTCCAAATTTTACAGGGCTTAGAGACCTTGCCTTTGCGTATGCAGCGTCATGTCAGCAATGCATTGGCGGTGGCCGAGTTCCTACAAGAGCACCCAATGGTAGAGAGCGTCAGTCATCCGGGTTTGAGCAGTCATCCAGACTTTGAGTTGGCGAAACAAATTTTGCCTCTGGGTGCGGGTGCAGTGTTCAGTTTCGAGCTGCGTGGTGGGCGCGAGGCGGGGCGGGTATTGATCGAAAGTTTAGAGCTGTTCTCGCATTTGGCGAACGTTGGCGATGCAAAATCGTTGGTTATCCATCCGGCCAGCACCACCCATCATCGGGTTGAAGAGCAGGCGTTAAGGGCTGCCGGCATTGGCCCTGGACTGGTGCGGCTGAGCGTCGGACTAGAAGATCCAAAAGATCTGCTGAGTGACCTGAAAGGGGCTTTGCGGGCGGTTGAGAAAACCATGGGGAAAAACCAGTGAAGATTGAACTCAACGGCGAAGCCGTTTTTTACAGCACCGGTAGCGGCAAGCCCGCCGAAAACGCGCCAACCTTAGTGTTTGTCCACGGTGCTGGTTTTGATCACAGTATTTGGGTCATGCCTGCGCGCTATTTTGCGCGCCACGGCTGGCGGGTGGTCGCAGTCGATTTACCCGGGCATGGCCGCAGCGGTGGTGCTTTGCTGACCTCAATTGATCAGATGGCGGACTGGGTTGCGCAGTTGATCGCCGCCGTGAGCTCGGACCAGCAAGCCAGTGTGGTGGGCCACAGCATGGGTTCGTTGATCGCAATGAGTTGTGCTGCGCGATACCCAGACCACGTTGCCAAAATCGCATTGTTGGGGACCTCGGCACCCATGCCCGTTTCTGACGTGTTGTTGAATGCGGCTATGGATAATGATCAAGCGGCTGTGGATATGACGAATATTTGGAGTCACAGTGCAAAGGGAAGGTTGGGTAGCAGCGAAAATCCAGGGCTGTCTAATTTGCACGTTGGCGAGCGTTTGTTGCAGCAAGCGGGCCGGGATGTGTTGTACACCGACCTCGCTGCCTGTAACGGTTTTCAGGCAGAAACATTGGCACCGGTGCAGCAGCCTGCCTTGGTGATTATTGGTGATGATGACAAGATGACGCCGCCAAGGGCTGGCATGGCTGTAGCGGATGGTTTGACTGACGTGCGGCAGCGGCGGTTAGCTGGATGCGGGCATTCAATGTTGTCGGAGAAACCCAACGAGGTGTTGGACGAACTGGCAGCGTTTCTAGTTTAGGGCCTGCAATAGTGCGCTCAGGGTCCGCGCCAGGTCGGTTTGCGCGCCGCTAAAAAAGTGATCAGTGTCGGGTAGTTCATGCAGTCTTGCGTCGGCGAGTTGCTGATAAGCACTTGGGTCGACATAGTCATCCTGGCCACCATAAATCACGTCGTACGGTTGACTATTTGACTCCATTCGACAATTCATAACGGCATTGGGTGGGGCGATCAAAATGCTCCGATTGATGTGCCCATGATCCATCAGGTGACTCACCACACAGGCGCCGAAGGAGTAGCCAATAGCCACAATGCTCTTGTGTTCGCTCTCGTTTTTTACCCAGTTGATTACGGCTAAAAGATCAGCAATTTCATTTGGCGCACTGGGCGCTGGCTGGTGCTGTCCTGCACTGGCGCCAACACCGCGAAAGTTGAAGCGAAGACTGCTTAAGCCCGCATGGGCAGCGCACTCTGCTGCAACAGAGAGCACCGCATCATGCATAGATCCGCCGTATAGCGGGTGGGGGTGGCATAGCACTGCGATAGTGCCGTTGCTCTGTGTGTTTACAAGCTCGGCTTGTAGCTCACCCACCTCACTGTCGATAAATAGTTGCTGCGTGGTCACTTAAACCTCTACGGGGCTTGTCGAAGCGACCAAGCATACGACTTTGCTGATTACGGATCTTATTTTTCGCTTTGCGACAGGTGAGCCCGCGTCCTACTGGAAAGTTGATAGGGGTATAGTACGGCCATTCAGCTTGGGGACGCACAGTGATCGATTTATACACATGGCCGACGCCTAATGGTCGTAAGGTGTCTATAGCGTTAGAGGAATTTGCGCTGCCTTACCAGGTGCATGCGGTTGATTTACAGCGTGATGAACAGTTTGCTGAGGCTTTTCTTGCTATCAGCCCTAACAACAAAATACCCGCCATAGTGGATCAGGATACTGGCCGGTCGTTGATGGAGAGCGGCGCTATTCTTATCTATCTTGCTGATAAATGTGATCAGTTTTGGGGTGCAGATCGCTTTGACACGCTGCAGTGGCTCATGTTGCAGATGGCCAGTGTTGGCCCGATGCTGGGCCAAGTGCACTATTTTGCAAAATACAATGCGGGTAAAGCGCTCTTTGCGGAGCAACGTTTCCGCAACGAAGCCCAGCGTTTATATGGGGTGTTGAACAAGCGCCTCGCTGAGAAAGAATTTTTGGCGGGGGAATACTCTATTGCAGATATGGCGACCTGGCCGTGGATCTCGCGTTTTCAGTGGCAGCAAATTGAATTGGCAGAATTTCCGCATGTGCGCCGTTGGTACGAGCAGATTGCTGCGCGTGAAGCGGTGCAGAAGGGCTATCACGTACCCGTCTACGTCAATGACATTCCGTTGCCCTAAGGCGTGAGTAGACCAGCCAACTCTTGGACTTTGGTTTTGGCGTCAGTGGCCCTGTAGGGCTCGACCTGGCCAACACCCCAAACAGGCCCAGGCCATGCCGCATCTTTGGTGTAGCGAGCAATGATGTGAATATGCAGCTGCGGCACTTGATTGCCCAATGCGGCCACGTTCATTTTGTCCGCGTGGGTATGCTCAGCAAGTAACTCTGCGGTGTACAACATGGCACGATAGGTCTGCTCCTGTGCCGGTTTGCTGAGTTCGTATAGTTCCCGAATGTCGTTTTCCATGGGCACTAATACTAGCCATGGAAATCGCGCATCGTTCATCAGCAAGACCTGGCAGTTCTCCACCGCGGTGATGTAATGGGTATCTGCGGCGAGTTGCGAGTGCAGTTGAAACGGCATGACAATGTCTCTGTTTTACGCTGTGTTAGTTGAGTTCGATCGCCAGTAGCAAAGCAACAGCGACGCAGCCCCCAATCGCTAGGATTTTGAGGAACACCGACGCGTTGCTGGTTTCTTCGTCTAGGGGTTGCGATTCGCCCTGTCGACGTTGGCCTATTACAAAAAGGGAGGCGACTAACAGCAACAATGGCAACAGATATAAAAGCAAGACACGCATATCAACTCTTTGTCTTTTGGGCGACACTTTCGATTTGCCGCAAGTTTCACGCGCAAAGCACGCCAAGTCCACCAGACTTCTAGCTTTATCATTCGCATCCGGTTGTTTTTCGCTAGTGTGCTGATCATCATATCCGCGCGTAAATCGCAACTGGTAATACAAAGCGCAGTTTTTTAATAATGCGCATCAAGCAACTGGCGATCTCCGCCTAACCATCGGAAACCTCGGAGCATATGAACGATCTGACACCTGAAGAGCGCGATGCGCCGATTTATTCGACGTTTAGTGAACTCTACGAAAAGGGCTTCTCCCTTGACACGGTCACGTGGGTCTTTGTACTCGGTATACACATTGCTGCGGTAGCGCTGGGCATCTGGGCTGTTGTCGCCGCACCACAAGACTGGGCTTACATTGCTGGAATCTGGGGCATCACCCAGTTTGTTCTCGGATCGCTATCTACCACGCTGTACAGCCACCGGCTGATTACCCACAACGCGACAAGACAAGTGTCTCTGCCAGTACATTTATTCTTTTGTGTGTTTGGTCAAATCCTCAGCGTCCAGGGCAGTGTGCGGCGCTGGTCGGCCAACCACGTTTTGCATCATGGCGTAGATCGGCATGGCAAGAAGGAACTCGATCCCTACAGCGCGACTTGGTTTCCAGATTCGCTGCGCAACTTTCTGTGGTCGCATACCCTCACTCACCTGTTCAATCATCCCGAGTCCGAGGAGTACCAACGGGCACATAACGCGAAACGTCACGCCGTGATCATGTGGCAAGACAAGTACTACGGCTTACTCACAACATTTTGGTTGTTCCTGTTTCCCATGGGATTGGGATATGCCTTAGGTGGGTGGGTTGGCTTCTTTTCTTTGATGGCCGGCTCGATGGTTGCGAGTGTGTTGGTACAACACAATACCTGGACCGTTAACAGCGTGACCCATATGTGGGGCTGGACCAAGGGGCTTCGCAGCTCAGCGGTGAACAACTACATTTGGTTAGGGCCACTGGGCGAAGGGAATCACCATGGTGATCATCACGACTTCCCTCGTGACTACCGCAACGGTTTTGGTTGGTCGGGCTGGTTACTCGACCCAACCCGCTACTGCATTTTAGCGTTGCGCGCCCTACGTTTGGTTGGACCGCTCAACAGTGCCAGCGTGCGCGAAGAAGCGGAAATATTTGCTGCCCGCAAGTTGGCTAACATTCGCAGTCGCTCGAAAATCAGTGCCGAAGCGTCAGAATTGTATGAGCAGCTTGAAGCCCGTGTGCTCGAACTACGCAAAGATTGGCTCGAGGCTGTGTCGCGTTGGGAATCTCTGCGTAAGGAATCTAAACTCGTTCAACAGGCCACAGCAAGGCGGAATGAGATTGCTCAAGAGATACGCGCGGCGAAGGCTCATGTGGAGGCGCGTAAAGAGGAATTTTTCGCTGCCGTTGAACGCCTGCATTCGCAGATTCCGGGTTACGCAAACTAACGTAAGGTCGTGGGCCTAACCTAGGCCTCAAAACCTATGGCACTACTTGACTGGCTAGCGATGCATTGGGTCGCTGGCGTCTTGCTGGCCTCGTACCTTGCAGCGCTCTTGTACAACGCACTTCAGGGTCGGCGCGCCAGTGCCACGATGGCAGGCTACTACGTTGGGGGGAGGCGTTTTGGTGGCTTCGCCATAGGCGTATCTTTTTTTGCCACGTTTGCGTCCACCAACAGCTACATCGGTCATGCGGGCAAAGGCTATGCTTACGGTCTGCCCTGGTTGGTTATGGCTGCTATGTTGGTGTTGTTCACCTACATCTCATGGCGTTGGATCGGACCCCGCACTCGGCGTATGGCTGCGTCGTTTGATGCGCTGACGTTGCCTGATTTCCTAGCGAGTCGCTTTCTCGCAGAACAAGACCATGATCGGCATCCCCTGCGGTTAAGCGCAGGGTTAGTCATTGTGTTTTGCAGCCTCTTGTACCTCATTGCCATTTTTAAGGGCGCAGGGCACTTGTTCGCGCTGTTTTTTGACATCAGTTACGAAGCAGCGGTGCTGTTGGCGTTGGTGATTGTGGTTGTCTATACCAGCGTGGGTGGATTCGTCTCTGTGGTGCGCACCGATGTTATTCAAGGCGGTTTGATGGTGGTGGGTGCCGCGATGTTGTTCTACTTTGTCACCCAAGCGGCAGGGGGTGTAGGCACCATTGTAGATCTTGCCGAGCAACCACAGCATGAGTTTCTATTTGAATGGAACGGCGGTATTCCCTTCGTCGTGTTGTTGGGCGTGGCGTTATCTGGTTCCCTGAAACTGATTGTCGATCCGCGCCAGTTGTCGCGTTTTTATGCGTTGCAAGATGAGCGCGCAGCGAAGCAAGGACTTTGGGTGGCGGTTATTGGACTGACGCTGGTGCAAGCCTGCCTTTACCCCATTGGGATATACGCTCATTTGTTGCTAGACAACGTCAGCGATACGGATTTGATCGTGCCGACCTTAATTAACAACGCCGCCATTTTTCCGTTGTGGGCGGCTGACTTTCTCTTTGTTGCTATTGTTGCTGCGGCTATGTCCTCTATTGACAGTGTGCTGTTGGTCGCGGCGTCCACCGGTTACAAGAACTTGCTTGCGCCCCTCACACGAACCCAGCGGCCTCTGTGGTGGACACGCTTGCTGGTGGTCGTTTTCGCGCTTATAGCGGCGTTAGTGGCGTTAGACCCCCCAGGCGATATTCTGCAAATCACCATCTTTTCTGGCAGCTTATATGCGGCCTGTTTTTTCCCTGCGGTGGTGCTTGGTTTGTACTGGTCTAAGGGTGATGCCCGAGCAGTCCTGGGTTCGATGTTGGTCGGTACTTTGATGTTACTGCTCTGGTTGGCGTTGCAGCTTGATTCCTTGCTGCATGAAGTATTTCCAGCCCTGGCAGTATCGCTGCTGACCTATATCGTGCTCAGCCAGCTGCGAGAAGCCGCAAATCCTCGCAGTCTGGCTGGTGACGGTTAGGTGGGTTAAATCAGCCCTACTGCTCGGCTGCAACGCGCTGCATAGCGGGACGTTCGGCGAGCTTGCTCATCAGCTCTTGGATTTTTGGGTAGTCGGCTAAAATGTCTTTGTCGAACATTTTTTGCGCGGTGCCGCTGATGAAACCGAATGAATAAAAGGTGTACAGATCCGCTAAGGTAAACGTATCTCCTGCGGCATAGGGTGCACAAACCATCAGTTGATCGACGGCCTGCATGCCACGTTGTAAATCTTTGTCGGTGCTTTCCTTAGTCTCGTCGCTAACTTTGCCGCCGAAGAAGGCCTCAGCAATACAACGCCGTGCCACCAGTTCTGTGTCTAACTTGATGTGACAGATTAACTCCATCACCTTGCCTGCTTGAAATGGATCTGCCGGGAACATTGGGTTTTCTGGGCTAAGCTTTTCTAGATATAAGGCAATGGCCAAAGATTCGGACATGTACTGACCGCCTACTTCAATGGACGGCATTTTACCCATGGGTGAACGGGCTAAATTGTCCTCCTTTTGTGTGGGCGGCGCTTTAACCTCCTCAAATTCCAAACCTTTCTCGATCAGCAGCGCTTTAGTCAGGCTGTAGTAGTTGCTCATCTTTAAGCCGTAAAGTTTGATCATAGTTCCCCCTTGTCATGTATTTATGCGAAAACAGCGATTTGCTGTGCGCGCTCTGGAGTCTAGCCCATTCCGTAGGCAAAGTAAGAGCATGGACGCATTGGTGGAACAGCCCCTAGAAAAAACGAGCCAGCCGCGTGGCAGAGCTTCGACTGCGCTAGAGCGCATAGCCCAGGCTCTGGCCGGGCAAACCCAGTGGGTGGTAATCACCGGTGCAGGCGTCAGTACTGGGTCGGGCATATCGGACTATCGGGACCAGGCCGGTGAATGGAAACGTCCGCAACCCGTTCAGCATCAGGCGTTCATGCAACACTTAACTTGGCGTCAACGTTACTGGGCGCGCAGCCAGCTCGGTTACCCAGAATTTATGCGCGCGCAGCCCAACGCCGCGCATCGGGCCCTAGCGGTGCTCGAACAGCGCGGTTTGGTGCGCGGCGTGATTACTCAGAACGTTGACGGGTTGCATCAACGAGCGGGTCAACAGCGCGTATTGGATCTGCATGGTCGTCTTGATCAAGTACGGTGTATGGCCTGCGCTCAACGTATGACTCGCGATACTGTGCAGTCATGGCTCGAGCAGCACAATTCGTGGATCAGTCAGGCGCAATTTACCGCCGCACCAGACGGTGATGCAGACATTGAGTTGGATTTCAGCCGGGTAGCAGTGCCGCAATGTCCCGATTGCTCAGGGCTGCTAAAACCCGATGTCGTGTTTTTTGGTGATACTGTACCCAAGGCCGACGTAGAACGAGGCTATCGATGGATCGAACAAGCGCCAGCGGTACTGGTAGTGGGCAGCTCGCTCATGGTCTACTCGAGTTTCCGTTTCGTTCGGCGTGCTCACGAGCTGGGTATCCCCATTTTTGCTATTAACCAAGGAAAAACCCGCGGTGATGAACTGTTTGAGTACAAAGCTGAGGTAGATTGCGCCGATGGATTGGCGAGGCTTTTGGAGGATTGATTCGATGCTGCGAAGACCACATGTCTTATGGTGTTGTTGTTTTCTGGCCGTTGCGGGCCATGTCCTGGCCCAGTCAGAACAGCCAGAGCCAATAGAAAAGGCAGGACAGTTAGAGCCAGGGCAAGACCTGAATAATGCTCTGAGCGTGCAAGACATCTTAGAGCGTAATGCCGCTGACGGTGATTACGTCAACCAGGTCAGTTGTTTAAATGCGCGGCGCATGCGCGCTACTGACGTATTAGATTCGCGCCATGTGGCCTTCAAAATGGGTAGAGATGAGTACTATCTGGTGCAGTTCAAGCACCGCTGCTTGGGACTGCGTAGGGATCGACCGGTACGTTTGGATATGCGCAACAGTCGATTGTGTAAATTCGACTCAATTCAAGGCATAGAGCCATCCGCTATGATGGGTATGCGCGAGGGTCAACGTTGCTCAATTCCTGGCTTTACGCGTATGACTAAGGCTCAGGTCGAGTTACTCAAAAGTACTTTAAAAGACGAACGCCAGCGTGCTCGGGAACTGGCCAAAGAAGAGCGTCGTCGAATTCGCGAGGAACGCAAAGCGCGTCGCCGCGGCGACGCCTAGCGGGCCTTATCGATCCAACATCAAGTCGGCGAGGGTCTGTAGCTCTGTAACGCTGCGTGCGGATACGTTTAAAGAAGTCACAGGTGTTTCATCCCATACCTGCAAACGCTCGCGGATTTTTTCCACTGGACCAACCAGGGAGATTTCATCGGCCAAAGCGCTGGGTACGGCCTCTGCCGCTTCCTGTTTCTTACCCGCTAAATACAGCGCTTGAATTTTCTCGGCATCCGCCTCAAAGCCCATGCGGCTAACCAGTTCCTTATGGAAGTTGCGGTCTTTAGCGCCCATGCCGCCGACATATAGAGCCAGCATGTGTTTGATCGGAATCAGGCCCGCTTCAACGTCATCGGTAATGTTCACAACCACGCCTTGAGTCACCTCGAAGTCGGCTTTGGCATTTGATAACGAGGCTGAATAAACCTCCTGACGAAACGGCGAGTAATAGAGGGGTAGCCAACCGTCGGCGATTTCCGCAGCCAGGGCCACATTCTTTGGGCCCTCGGCACCCATCATGATGGGCAGATCCGCGCGCAGCGGATGGGTAATGGGCTTTAGAGGCTTACCCAAACCCCAGGATCCCTCGCCAGTAAAAGGTAAAGGATAGTGTTCGCCGTCGTTGGCGACAGGTTCTTCACGCGCCAGCACCTGGCGGATAATGGAAATGTATTCTCGGGTGCGCGCCAGTGGTTTAGAAAAGGGTGCGCCGTACCAGCCTTCAACAACCTGGGGGCCGGACACTCCTAAGCCTAATATCATCCGGCCATTCGACAGGTGGTCCATGGTCAGAGCTGCCATGGCCATGGCTGTGGGTGTGCGAGCGGATATCTGACAAATACCGGTACCCAGGCGAATGCGGCTTGTTTGTGCGCCGATCCAGGCTAAGGGAGTAAGGGCGTCGCTGCCGTACGCTTCGGCCGTCCAGACCGAGTCATAGCCAAGTTGCTCGGCTTGTTGAGCCATTTGGATATGCTGGGTGGGTGGATTCGAACCCCAATACCCGAGGGATAAACCGAGTTTCATATCAGTCATGCTGTGCTCCTGTCCGGCGACGATGTCTGTGACGGATTAGTTGGTTGGGGCCGTCGCTGCCGAGTCATCTTGGGCCGCGGAGTTGCGTTCCTTGATGATCTGCAGATTTGCTTCGTGGCTTTCGCGATCAATACGATACATCAGAATACACGCCACAGCGCTCAGACAGACCGTGCAGTAAATGGGTAAGAAAAACACGGCTTGGGTGAAACGGTGTTCGTTGGTGAAATCGGCGACATTGGTTATCGAATCGAAACCCACCGCAGACACGATAACGCCAGCGAAAATAATTCCCGATGCCGAGACGAATTTGCCAGCGAAGTTGCGAGTCGCAAAGAATAGGCCTTCGGATCGTCGATTAGTATGGGTTTCGCTGTCTTCAACGACATCCGCCATCATGGAATCCAACATCACCGCAGAAATGATGCCAAAGACCACTTCGGTAAAAATGAACGCCGTATAGATGGCAATGCTTGCAACGGAGCCAAACTCAGGCCAAACGCCTGTAAGCACGCAAATATAAGGAATGGGGTACAACACCACCCGCGCCACCTGCATGACGATAGCGGCGGCTTTTTTACCAAAACGCACGCCGATGGCTGGAGCCAATAGGCCTGCAGCCAAGGGTGAGAACAATACGGCGTAAGCGGTTATGGCGATCTCGTAGCCAGTGAACTCAAAGAAGTAGGTGACGTTGTACAGGTATAAGGCCGCGCCCAGACCGGCAGCGCTGCCCATAAATAGGCCGTAACTAAACAGCGCGGCAAAGTTGCGGTTCTTAAGAGAGCGGTAGATTTGTTTGAACTCGCTCCCCAACTCACTGAGTTTGAAGGTTTCGGTTGGTTGGGGTAGCTGGGCTGCAGCGCGTTGGGTTCCTAGTGATGAAACGATGATGGTCAGGGCGATGATGATTGCACCTACTGTGCCGTAGATGGCATACCCGGTGGCCGAGGCAACACCGTAGGTGCCAATCCAAAACGTAAAGTTGATGGCGTGAAAACCGTTGCCGCCAGTCCAGCCGAAAAAGTGCCGCAGCGCCAACCAACGATTGCGCTGGTCATAGTTTTTCTCAAGATCGGGTAGCAATGCAGTAGAGGGCACTTCGAACAAAGTAGTACCGGTTCTTATAAGCAGCGCTAAAAACAAAATGTAAAAGAAAGCCGCTTCGCCGCTGACGTCAATTACGGGGTTAAACAGACCATAAAAACTGCCAGGTAAGATCAATAAGGCGGCATACATGAAGGGGTGTCGGCGACCCAGTTTGGAACGTGTTTTGTCGGACCAATGTCCCAGCAGTGGATCAGAGACGGCGTCCCAGATCATGGCGATTGCAAGAGCAGAACTTGCCAGATAACCCGGCACTCCAAGACATTGGTTTGCGAAGATCAGCAGCAGATATCCAAAGGCATTGTCCTTAATGCCGTAGGCAATTGATGCTGAGCCATAAAACCAGAAGATGGGCCGCTCTTTAAGCGCGACGTCTGTGTGTGCTGCACCAGCCATAAGTCCTCCCCCCTCAAGCATTTTGCCGTCGACGCGAAACGGCATTTGTCAACCAAAGGTACACATAGGCTGGGCGAATTCAAGAAGAATCGCAGGCGATAGTGGGTTTCAATATTGGACATATTGAGCAGTTTTGGGGGCTGGTCTATAGTTCAGCGGTCGGGGCTGGCAGAGATCCAAAGTCTTGAACGATTCAGTAGCAAGAACATGAGTTGGCGCCAATGAGCGGTTACAGCACCCAGCAAGTTGCCGATTTGATCGGCATAAAGCCTGACAGAATTCGCCATTACGTTCGGCGTAAACTGCTTCGTCCGGCACGCAGCGAGCGCGGACACTACCGATTCTCCTTCCAAGATGTGGTGCTATTGCGCACCGCCAAAGGTATGACAGACGCCGCTATTTCCATACGCCAAACCAATCGTGCGTTGGCTAAATTGCAGACGGATTTAAAGAGCGTGTCCTCTCTCAGTTCAGTGCGCATATACGCCCACGGTAATGCGGTCGTTGTTCGTGAAGACGACAACGTGTGGGAAGTAGAAAGCGGTCAGATGACCATTGATTTCGGTATTCAAGCGCTGGCTGCAGACGTCGCGCAATTGGCTCGCGACAGCGCTGGTGGCGGGAAACCGCCAGAGCAATTGGACTCTGACGAGTGGTACAACCTTGGGTTGGACCTTGAGGAGGTAGATCCAGAGCAGGCCCCTCATGCCTATAAACAGGCCGTGCGGTTGGATCCTGAAAATGCAGACGCCCACGTTAACCTTGGACGCCTGTATCAATTGGCAGGCGACTTGCGGCTTGCGAAACATCATTACGAACAGGCCTTGGCTGTGCGTGTCGACCACGAGTTGGCGAACTACAACCTAGGCACAATCTTTGATGAGTTAGAGCAACGAGAGAGAGCCGCCGACTTTTATCAGCGCGCACCAGCGGTGCCAGACGCTCATTACAACCTAGCACGCATTCGTGAGTTAGAAGGCGATGAGCTGAACGCTAAACGACACCTGCGGCAGTATCAGCGATTGGTGGAGTTGGAACTGTTTTAACGACGGTTTTTATTAGTAGGACTTTGGTCAACGGATAATGCAGCGCAGCTGCCAGCAGACCTTTTTAGTTCGAAGTCAATCTTCTTGCTTGCGTACGTACAACACCAACTCGTGGTGGACTAAATCGTAGCCGTGCTGCTCGGCGATCTTGTGTTGTAGTTTTTCGATCTCGTCGCTGATGAACTCAATAACTGCGCCGTTGTCGACGTCCACCATGTGGTCGTGATGAATTTCATTGGCAAGTTCGTATACCGCATGGCCGTCATCGAAATTATGCCGACTGACGATACCCGCCGACTCGAATTGCGTAAGCACTCGATAGACGGTGGCCAGCCCCACGGTGTCGTCGGAATTGATGAGTTGCTTGTACACATCCTCCGCACTCATGTGTCTGGGCTCTGCGCGTTCTAATACCTCGAGAACCTTCAGTCTCGGCAGTGTGACTTTCAGCCCCGCTTTCTTGAGATCAGATCCGACCACCGTAGTATCCTGGCTAACTAGAAACGAACTAATCATACGCAGATTTAGCCACTTGAGGGCTGATTTTTGGCTTAGGAATATGCTCAAATTTAATCGCAACAGCAGTGCGAACAGGGGAGATTCAGCAATGATTGAAGAACACATCGACATCCAAACCAAAGACGGCGCCATGAACACGTTCATCACGCGCCCAGATCAAGGCGGGCCGTTTCCAGTGATCATCTTTTTGATGGACGCACCAGGTAAACGCGAGGAACTGCACGATATGGCTCGGCGCATCGCGACCGTGGGTTACTACGTCATGTTGCCAAACTTGTACTACCGTCAAGTTCGAGAATTCGTAGTGGGGCCAGATACCAGGGAAGTCATGTTTGGCTACATGAACGCGCTGAGTAACGACATGGTTTGCGAAGACGTGGGTGTGCTTATGGCACATGCGGCGCAGCAAGAGGACGCCGGCGAAGGCCCAGTGGGTACCTTGGGCTACTGTATGAGTGGACCGTTCGCATTTTCTGCCGCGGCCGCGTATCCCGAGCGTATCAAGGCCGCTGCTTCGTTATACGGCGTGCGCTTATGCGTCGATAAGCCAAGCTCGCCACATTTGCGTGCCGGCGAGGTACAGGGAGAGTTGTACTTTGCCTGTGCAGAAACTGACGATTGGGCACCGCCAGAAATGATTCAGGAACTCGGCGAGCACCTGGAAAAAGCAAATGTTCGCCATACGATCGAATGGTATCCGGGGACACATCATGGGTTTGCTTTTCCAGGACGGGGCGAAATTTATAACAAGGCCGCAGCGGAGCGGCACTGGTCTAGGTTATTTGCCTTGTTTGCGCGGAATTTGTTCCCCGCCACCAGTTGAGTAGCCAGTGGAGACGCGGGGATTACGCTTGTGGCCTCGAGTGGACAGTTGAAACGCGGGGATGGTCTATAGCGCCGTGTCGGTTTGCGGGGATGACTCCTCCGGTATGTATCGGCAACGGTTCCAGCCCGGGGGATTACATCAGATAGTAACAGGCGGCGGTTCTTGCCCCTTCGCTCTTCCTATGCCGCATTTAGTGACGGTGCTTGCCCCGTGGATCATCCTATGTCGCGTTTGGTGACGGGGGCACTTGTAATGCCTTCTCCGCCAAAAACTCTGGGTTGTACAACCTCGACTGATATTTGCCGCCGTCATCGCAGAGGATGGTCACAATGGTATGGCCTGGCCCCATCTGCCGAGCGATCTTCACAGCCGCGGTTAAATTAATGCCAGAGCTGGAGCCAAAGAACCAACCATCTTGGCGCAACAAGTTGTAGCACATATCCACCATTTCTTGATCTGTGACCTGTACCGATTCATCGATTTCCGTGCCTGCTAGATTTTCGGTAACTCGAGAATTGCCAATGCCTTCGGTAATGGAGGGTCCTGGGGTCATTGTGGCCTCGCCGGTGGTGACCCAATTGTGCAGCGCGCTGCCCATGGGGTCTGCTAATACCACACGGACATTGTTTGAGCTTTGCTTTAAGTAGCGCGAAACCCCAGCAAGCGTACCGCCGGTACCGACGGCGCAGGTAAAGACATCAACTTTGCCTTCGGTCTGTTGCCATATTTCCGGGCCGGTGGAGTCAAAGTGCGCTTGTCGATTGGCGGTGTTGTCGAACTGATTCGCCCAAATAGCGTTGTCTAGTGTGGCCGCATAGCGTCCGGCTTGTTTTTGAAAATTCTCATCATTGGCATACGGCACGGTGGGTACCACGCGCACATCTGCGCCTAAGGTGCGCAGCAGGTCGACTTTCTCTTTTGATTGGTTGTCGGGCATGTAGATCACGCACGCGTAGCCTCGGCTGTTGCAGACATGGGCGAGGCCGATACCGGTATTGCCTGCAGTGCCCTCAACAACGGTGCCGCCGGCCTTGAGTTCGCCAGAGCGCTCCGCGGCCTCGACCATCCATAGGGCAGCGCGGTCTTTTACTGAGCCGCCTGGATTCATAAATTCGGCTTTGCCAAGGATTTCGCAGCCTGTGGCCTTGGATAGACTCTCGATCTTGATCAGTGGTGTGTTGCCAATGGACCCGCTTAGACCTTGGAGGTACGACATAGAGAACTCCTGTAGATGCGACGAATTCTAAGGGGCGGTTGCTGGGTGGGCAAATAACCCAGGTTAGCCTTTTGTGTTAAGGGTCGGTTAACCTTGGGAAAGACACAACGGGACGTCAAAGGATGAGTGAAAAATTACTAGCGGCCGCTAGGGAGCATGGCCTGGTGGTAGACCAGGTAGACAAATTACTAGCACGGGTGCGCAAGGAAGTGGACGACGGATTGTTACCGGCTGCACAGGTGGCGCTGGCGAAAGACGGCGAAGTGGTCTTTCAGGCCTCTTATGGCAGTGCGACGGACGATTCGCTGACCTGCATTTTTTCTGCGACCAAGGCGGTTACCTCAGCAGCAGCGTGGTTGTTGATGCAAGCGGGTGAGTTGTCGGAAGAAGAACGGGTTGCCGACATCATTCCCGAATTTGCTGCTAACGAGAAAGATCAGATAACTGTAGCTCAGTTATTCACCCACACCGCAGGTTTCCCGAGTGCGCCTTTTGCTCCTTTAGAGTGGGACGACCGTGACGCTCGACTCGGTCGCTTTGCGCGATGGCGACTAAACTGGCAGCCGGGCAGTAAATTTGAATATCACGCTTCGTCGTCCATGTACGTGATCGCTGAACTGATAGAGCGGCGCAGTGGCATGGGTTATCGGGAGTTTGTTCGCAAGCGTGTGCTCGAGCCCTTGGGGTTAAAAAATTTATTTGTTGGGCTGCCAGAACACGAGAACGCCAGAGCGTTGCCTTGTGAACACGTGGGCGACGCCCTAACCCCAGAAGATTATAAGAAGTTAGGTGTACCGGTACCGCCGGTCACTGAGGTCACCGAAGAAGCGATTTTGGCGTTTAATCGGCCAGACGTGCGTGCCGTCGGTGTTCCTGGTGGTGGCGGCTTTGCCACGGCTGGAGACTTGGCGTTGTTCTATCAAGCGCTGCTGCATGGCGGTTTGCCAGGCACAGACGAACTTTGGTCAAAAGACACGCGTCAGGACGTCCGGCGTATTCGATCTGGTGATTTGACGGACATGATGTTTAAGAGGCCGGCGAATCGGGCACTTGGTCTGATAATTAGTGGTGATGATTCACGCAACTTTCGTGGTTTTGGTAAAACTAATTCGCCCTTGGCTTTTGGCCACAACGGCGCAGGCGGCCAGCTTGCCTGGGCTGACCCAGCAACGGGGTTGTCGCTCGGCTACGTCACTCCAGGGCACGACCGTAACAGTATTCGCCAAGGTAGCCGTGGTGTCGCCATCAGCAGTATTGCAGCCCAATGTGCACCACAGTTGTAGCCGCAACCGATAAATGACTTGGGAGTTCAAAATGCTTAGAACCAAGTCGTGGACGCTCGGTTTGCTGCTGATGACTTTTACAGGGCCGGTGGCGCACGCAGTAGACGTCTTGGACTACGTTGAAGGCGAGCGCGAGGCGTCCGTTGTGGTTGCTGATACCCTATGGGATCTTGCTGAGCTGGGCTATCTAGAAGAAAAAAGCAGTAAGACGCTGCAAAATTATTTGGCAGAACGGGAGTTCATCATTGAATCGAGCGTTGCGGATATTCCTACCGCCTTCGTGGCGCGATACGGCAGCGGTGGACCAACCATAGCGCTGTTGGCGGAATTTGACGCGCTCCCCGGTCTTAACCAAGCCGCCGTACCGGAGCGTTTGGTCGAGAAACAAGGCGCATCCGGACACGCTTGTGGCCATCATTTATTTGGCGCAGCCTCAGTTGCAGCTGCCAGTGCGTTAGCCGCTTGGATTGACGCAACGGGCGTAGAGGCGACCATTAAATTAGTCGGCACACCGGCTGAAGAAGGTGGATCGGGCAAAGTGTATTTAGCCCGAGCTGGTGTATTCGACGATGTAGATGTGGTCTTGCATTGGCACCCTAGTGACCGCAATTCAGCATCGCCGTCCACCTCAACTGCAAACAAGTCCGGTCGCTTTACCTTTAAAGGTCGGGCTGCTCATGCAGCCTCGGCACCTCACCGTGGCCGATCCGCCTTAGATGGTGTCGAAGCGATGAATTACATGGTTAACCTCATGCGTGAGCACGTTCCGCAGATGGCACGCATCCACTATGTCATTACCGACGGCGGCGATGCGCCAAATATCGTGCCCGAGGAAGCTCAAGTCTATTACTACGTAAGACACCCCCAAGCGTCCCAGGTCGTAACCCTGTTTGAGCGTGTAGTTAATGCTGCTGAAGCTGCGGCAATGGGTACCGAGACTGAAATGTCATTCGAAGTCATGCACGGCAATTATCCGGTCATGCCGAACCACACCTTGGCGCGACTAGTGCACGACAACCTAGTGGATCTAGGTGGCATTAAATACAGCGCCGCCGAACAGCAGTTTGCACAAACCATTCAGAAAAGTTTTTTCGACGGACATTTGCCACTAGGTTCGGAGCGCTATATTCAGCCTTATATGTTCCGTCAAGGAATGGGGTCTACCGATGTAGGGGATGTGAGTTGGTTGGTGCCCACTGTTGGGTTCACCACCGCAACATGGGTTCCTGGAACGTCGGCCCACAGTTGGCAGGCAGTAGCTGCGGGTGGCATGTCCATAGGCCACAAGGGGATGTATTTAGCGACCAAGCTGCTGGCAAAAACCGCAGTGGATCTTATTCAGAATCAGCAGCTTATCGCCGAGGCAACCGCCGAACTGAAACAATCCCGAGGGTTCGATTTCCGTTATGCGGCGTTGTTGGGTGATCGTCAGCCGCCACTGGACTATCGGCGCTAGACTATGCGCGTCGGTGTCTTGCACCCAGGGGAGATGGGAGCCAGCGTTGCGGCAAGTTTGTTGGTGAACGGTCACGAGGTGGGTTGGTGTAGTGCCGGGCGTAGTCAACAGAGCCGTGATCGCGCAGTGGACCTTCAAGAATTTAAGCATTTTGAAGATCTCGTGGCCTGGGCCGAGCTGCTTGTTAGCGTCTGTCCGCCGGCTAACGCGCTGGAGTTGGCTCAGTCCGTACACGCCTGCGCTTTTGAGGGCCTGTATCTGGATGCGAACGCCATTGCACCCACCACCGCTAGGGAGATATCCCAGTTGTTTGGCGCAGCCTACGCGGACGGCGGCATCATAGGACCGCCAGCCTGGAAAGCAGATACGACTAGGTTGTACGTCTCAGGTCGTCACGCCAGTGCTGTTGCGACGCTATTCAGCGAGGGCGTTTTAAATGCGGTAGCAATGGCACATACCGAGGGCAGCGAGGTGGCGGCATCTGCATTGAAAATGGCATATGCGGCGTATAGCAAGGGCCACTCGGCATTGCTGCTAGCGGCTAATGCGCTGGCGTACAACAGCGGCGTTTTGCAGACGCTGCACGATGAGTGGAACTTATCCATGCCTGGTATGGTGAAACGCAGTGAGGCCACCGCCCAGGCAATATCACCGAAAGCCTGGCGCTTTGTTGGCGAGATGGAGCAGATCAGTGCGACCTTCAACGACCAAGCCTTGCCAGGAGACTTTCATGCTGGCGCAGCGCAGTTGTATGCGCAGTTGAGTGAATTCAAGGACCAGCCACCGGCCAGTCTCTTTGCGCTGTTGGAGGCGCTGAATTTATCCAGTGACGGTTTCAGTCGATAGCATCGCATCAAGCCAGTCATCCCCGCGCTTCATCTGCTGACTCAAACGGTGGCGGGGATCAAGTTAACTGACCGCTTCCGTCATGTAATGTAGTTTGCACGTGGGTGCTGTCATTAAAAGATCGGACTTTGATTTGGGTGCCGTGCATTACCAAGTGAGTAATAGAACCGTTGTCTGCACCATTGAAGGCAAAAGGCTGTGCGCCGCTGGCGTGGGCAACCAGATGCCCGATCACGCCTCCGTGCACTACCGCTACGACTTTCTCATCAGGGTGTGCGGCGTGTATCCGTCCAAGACTGCGCATTAACCGGGTATTCAAAGCGTCCCAGCTTTCGCCGCCGGGTATCACGTCCCAACGCTGCTGTTCTTGCATTTGAGCAAAAATTGGATCGCCGGCAGCCGCGCGTATGCGCATGATGCCACCTTCCCATTCACCCAAGAATACCTCCCGCAAATCGGGGTCGATGGTGGGTTGCAGATTCAGGTGTTGAGCTAATGGCGCGGCGGTTTGTTGGGTGCGTTGCAAATTCGATACGTATATGGCGGTTATGGTCTCATGGCGCAGTCGTTCGCCAACCAACAGGGCCTGTTGTTCGCCATTCGGGTGCAGCTCCGGGTCGCCATGGCCGTCAACCAACGGGAAAGGATTATCCGCCGAGGCGGCACGCGACTCGCCGTGTCTGACCAAGAGTATTTCTGTAGCACCGACGGGTGCTTGATAGCTGTGTTGTCTGTATTCGCTCATTTGA
>MDTA01146147.1_pt1 | contig 18885 bp, 36 predicted proteins | sample 811151 | NCBI WGS metagenome assembly MDTA01 (sample SAMN05326648, study PRJNA326480) | marine metagenome | isolation source: seawater | place: Indian Ocean: South | collected 2010
GGGGTGATGAAATTGGTAGACATGCACGATTGTTTCTCGTGTGCTGAATGTACTGCAATATATTTAGCGTGGAGGTTCGAGTCCTCCCCCCAGAGCCAATAAAAATTGGTTGACATTATAATTAAAAGACAGTATAAATATATATGCACTTGATGACAGCATCATATGTCGCAAAGGCAGGACCCGGGGGCGGTACCCGGCGCCTCCACCAAAATACTTTTAGACGAGAGTCTTTTTATGGGGGCGAAATAGGATCGACTGATTTGTTAAAGGTGAAATAGAGTGCCGGTAAGGAACGACCGAAAATTAGTCCAACTTTATAAATGCAAACGATAATGTTGCATATGAGGATCTTGCCTTAGCGGCATAATCCACTGGGCATCGTGGGAATGCCTGGAAACAGAAGGAGTCACATTGTGGCTCCACCCCACACTACCTACTACATATAGTACCCCAAAAATATTCAAAAAAAAGTTAAAAAAGTAAGAAATAATGGTTGACAAGTATGGCATCTTACTGTATAGTGTATATAACAATTAAGCAAACTATGGGTGAGTAACATGCAAAAAGCAACCAATTCTGTACTTGTCAAGAAAACCTACGACGATGGGTGGATGACATTTTCTATCAAACGTAAATCAGATACCGCTAGTGTTCATAAAGTTGAAAATGGTGAGACAGAAATATGGGAAGAAATTCCTGTTGCTCTAGCAGATAATCTCTTCCAGGAGGCATTAGAAAATGGATATAAAGTGGCGTTTTGACGCTCAGGAGAATAACTCATGAGAAGTCAAATATGTGATGATGGTAGAAAAAGGATAATGGCTAAAGTATTAGTGCCTATTACTGTTGAAGAAATAACGAAATATGCATTAAGACAAGTTTGCGACAAGAATGATCCATTTAAAATTATTCAAGATGCAAACAAAAGACAGATCTTTGACTTTGCCAAAAAAGGTCTTTACAATTACGGTAGACATGAGCCAATAACTCATGTAAGTAAAGAGTTTGAACCTATTAAAGTAAACAGTTTAATCGAAACCGTAAAAAACAAATTTCCTGAATTACAGGAAAAATAACTAAACAGGTGTTTGATGTGAAACATAGTGTAGAAGACTTTGTGAAGAAGTGCAATGTGATTTATAATAAAAGCATACAACTTCATAGACTTCGATACGGTGGTGGTCCTGGTGGTGCTACAGCCGGTGGTGAATACAATAAAAAAGAAGTAATTGGACTTATTGAAGATATTCAAGCATTGGCCGGAGACATCTATAATGACCGCGAGGATTACGAAGGTGATTAAAAGACTTCTCGTAGTTCAGTTGGATAGAACATTGGTTTGCGGAACCAAAGGTCGGAGGTTCGAATCCTCCCGAGAAGGCCAATAGAAGGGTTTATTTTTCTTTGGAATGGTCTCGTAGTTCAACTGGATAGAACAACGGACTTCTAATCCGTAGGTTGCAGGTTCGAGTCCTGCCGAGATCGCCAAAGGAAAAATTATGAAGATTCGTTACTACCAAGGTATAAGTGGTATAAGATGGTTAGGATTTATTCTGGCTATGGCTGGAGTATACATTTTATCAGGTGCTAATACTGAGGTGCAATGGATAGGTTGGTCAATCTCATGTATGAGTTGCTCAATCTGGTTATACGCCGGAATAAAAGATCAGGATATTCCGAGAGCATTAATGGAATTTGCTTATCTTTGTTTGGCGTTACGTGGTGTGTATAATTGGATACAAATTAGTGGTTGACAAAATCCTAGTATGGTGCTATATTATATACTATTAACAGAAAGGACACAATGTTTAACGATATAACTAAAGTGTTTTTTAACAAGGAGACAGACATGTCAAAATCAACTAAAACTATCACAGAAAAAGTTCTAGGCGCATTACAAAATGGTCAGGAACTAACAAGTGATCAAATCGCAAGTAGATTTGGTGCAGGTAACCCAGGTGCGGTTATCCAATCTTTGAGATTCAAAGGTTACCCAGTTTACTTAAACTCTACTAGAAAAGGTAACAAGTACAGACTTGGAACTGCTTCTAGAAAAGTTATTGCCGCAGGTTACAAGGCAATGGCTCAAGGTTTAGTGTAATAAAATACTAAACCTACTGGCGATGATGTTAAGCATCATCAAGCATAAGGTAGCGGCGGGGACCTTATAGCACGTTAGGTAAGAGTGTTAGAATGCAGTATCAAGTCCGCAGGATCCACGGCAGGAACACTCACTTCTAGAGCGGAGTTCGGGGGCTACTAGTCGACTATATTTTTGCTATGTTGCAAAAATGCCACAAATATTAAAACTTCTTAAAACTTATAACGTATTTTTTCTTATTTAATGGTTGACATTAAATAATTAATATGCTATGTTGCAGTTATAAGGAAAAATAACAGAGAGGTAGGTTTATGTTATCAGGATTACTAAAAGCATTTAAAAGACTTGTGGTATTGCTAACGGCAGGTAGTATTGTCTATACTGTTGTGGCATATGCAAGTGCAGAGACTCCCCTTATTAATGTATCTGACACAGTTGCAAAAGAAGAAATACATGTTACACATGCAGTATCCAATGAGGATTTGCAATGTCTAGCAGAGAATATTTACTTTGAAGCAGGCACTGAAAGTTATGCTGGCAAAGTGGCGGTTGCATTAGTTACATTAACAAGGGTCAATGACAAAAGATATCCTAATGGTATTTGCGAAGTAGTTAAAGAAGGACCGTTATACGAGTCTTGGAAAACTAGAAATGACGCAAATTTGCCAGATGAAGAGAGAGTTTATTTTCCAAGAAAACATAAGTGTCAGTTTTCATGGTATTGTGATGGCAAAAGTGATAAAGTAAGACCCGGCATAGGTTGGGATCAAGCAAGAGAAGTTGCTTATAAAGTTGCAGTGCTAGGAATGTATAAAGGTATGGTAGAAGAGTCAACTCACTATCATGCAACGTATGTATCACCTGCTTGGAGACATGATATGACTCTAATCGGAAGAATTGATACACACATCTTTTATAGGTGGGATGGTAGTAAATAAAGTTAACCTATTGGGTGATGCCAAAATACATCCGCGGAGGCTATAGTAAGCCTCCATTTTTTTATGCTAGAAAACAAAAATAAATTACTTAAGATGATCAAAAAAGGTCTTATAAGCGAGGATACAAAACCAAGCACATCAGATCTTTTGAAAAAGTGTTTAAGTATTATGAGTTATGGACAGGTAAATGACATGGTTACAAACTTTAATATTCCTATTCATAACACTGATAAAGTAGAAAACACTATCGAACAATAGACTGACCTTTCTCAGATAAATACATTTGAGGAAGTATTATGTTTATTAAAGAGTTCGTAGATGACAATCTTTCATTCGTAGACGAAGGTGTCTACGATCCCCATATATTCAAAGCAGTATTCATGGCAGGTGGTCCTGGCAGTGGTAAATCCTATGTAGCAGAAAAACTACTAGGTAACACAGGATTACGACAAATTAATTCAGACAAATTATATGAATTACTTGCTACAAAACAAGATCTAGATCTATCTGACCCGGAACAAATTTTTAGTCCAGGTGGGCAAGATGCTAGAAACAGAGCGAAAGAAATTACGAAAAGACAGCAAGATACTTTCTTAGATGGTAGATTAGGATTAGTTATTGACGGCACAGGCAAAGACGTTTCTAAGACTGCTAAACAAAAAGAAGATCTGCAAAAACTAGGTTATGATTGTGCAATGATATTTGTTAATACAAGTCTAGAAGTTGCTTTGGAAAGAAACAAGCAAAGACCACGTGTTCTTAAAAATGAAGTAGTTGAAAAGATGTGGAGACAAGTACAACAAAATATCATGGCTTTCCAGCAAGTATTTGGCAATGCTAATTTCTTTGTCGTAGACAATAGCGGTGGTTTAGAAGATCCAGATAGGCAAGAAAATTTTAGAAAAGTATCTGGTAATATTGAAAAATTCCTAACTAAAAAACCATCATTACTTCCTGCAAAAAATTGGATTAAAAAACAATTACAATCTAGAAATAAAACTTGACATTAATCAAACTCTATAGTATATTAATATTACAACTATGGAGACTTGGTTATGGCAAAAAGAAAGATTAAAAGTGCTTTCAAATTAGAAGGCGTTTTAGATAGTTTAGGAAAGTCTTGGAATTGTAATTGTGAAGTAGAACAAGGAAGTATTTGTATTTCCCCTCTAGGCTATAATAAACATTATCCATTTATACTATCTAAAGATGACAAATTTGTGAAAAATTTGAAGGATAGGTTGTACGATATTGGTATATACAAACTTGAAGTAGAAACTGATGAGATTGGAGATATAGTACAATTTTATTCACAGTAAAGGGAGACTTAAATGAAACCAGGCGAAGCAATTATGCAGGCCGCAAAAAAACAAGCAGAAGGCGAGATTGCGGTTCATATAGCAAATATCAAAGTCTATCAGACTATGCCAGCAGGTATTGGTGAACATTCAGATGTAACAGAAGCAGTTATTGATGAGTTGAATAAACTGGCCGCGGCCGATGATAGGCTCGAGATGTTGAATAAGTATTTTCCTGAACAAGTGTAAATGGGAAATAAACTTGATTTAGATTTGTTCTCGTGGAGCGAACTAAAAAGTGATATAACTCACTATAAATTTCCAAACCATCTTCAACCAGCAGACGTTGAAGAATATTGTAGTAGGCGTTCACAAGACGCCTATTATTTTGACCATAACAAAGAACACGTTAGAGGATTTCAAGCAGTTGGATCAGATTATTGGGATGGCTGGATTTACTTCATAGACCCAAAGGATGCACTAATATTTAAAATTTGGCACTCAGGAGGAATGAGTGATTTTTGATAAATATTACTATGCAGATAACTGAAATTACAAAACCTACAATTAGGAATTTATCTAAAGAACTTGAACCGTTTGCAAATTGGTTGCGAACAGGGCCTAAATCATTTAAGGCTATTGCAGATAAATTACGAAATGTACTTAACACAATAGGCATAGATACTGACGTAAATTTTTTACAAAGTGATCATGTTGATTCAGGTGATATGAACATGAATGCTTATTATGATCCAGAAGCAGATGAACAAGAAGATGCTCCTCCTTTTGGTATAGATTTAGTGTTTAGTAAAAAGGATAATGAAGTTGATTTTTCAGACGAAGGTATTGATGTTATAATAACACGAATAGATGATGTATTAAAACACGAAATAATTCACCAGCAACAATATCAAAAAAGAGATTGGTTGCCTGGACAAAGAGGGTATGTATTTAAGCAAGGACGCGAATTGGAGTATATGAGTCAACCAGATGAGATTGAAGCATATGCAGTAAATATAGCAGATGAACTTACAAGAGCCGCAGGTAGTAAAGATAAAGCCTACGACTTATTAAGAAAAGCAGGCGATTCTGCTAAATTAAGGAACCATCTAGAACAGTTTATTAGTCCTAATCTTTTTGCATATTTTGTGTTATTTGGATTCGATACTACTCATCCTGTGTTGAAAAAACTGCTTAAAAAAGTGTATCAATATTTGCAGATGTAAATAAATATACTTAGATAACATAGGGAATATAATGTACGAGTACAAAGCACGATTAATTAGAGTAATTGACGGTGATACAATAGACGCAGATATCGACCTAGGGTTTGGTGTCTGGGTGCGTCAACGTATCAAGTTGTACGGAATAAACACTGCGGATAGTAAATCAAAAGATCCGCAACAAAGAGAAGCAGGAGTTAATGCTCGTAACAAATTATTAGAACTACTTCCAAGGGAATTTGTTGTACAAACAATCCTAAACAAACGTGGAAAATTTGGTCGAGTGCTTGGTAAAGTTTTTGTAGTTGTAGATGAAAATCATAAGCAAAATATCAATGATACTATGGTCGAAGAAGGCGTTGCAACCCACTACTTCAACAGTTGACAATCATCATAACAGAGTATATAATAAGTAAATTTGTGGTACAATTTTACATAAATAGTACTACCAACCGGGAGACAGTATGGCATTTGGAATCTTAGTTTTAATAACGGCCTTAAGTATATCGGCTGTTGCCATCTATTATTCAGTAGCAGGTCTAGTGGCTATCTTTGCCGCGGCCGCTATTCCAATTATAGTAATGGGCGGAGTACTTGAAGTAGGAAAACTTGTCACGGCAGTTTGGCTACACAGGTACTGGTATCAAGCAAAATGGTGGTTAAGAACATACTTGGCTCTAGCGGTCGTTATTCTCATGTTTATAACAAGCATGGGTATCTTTGGATTCTTATCCAAAGCACATATAGAACAAACATCACAATCAGCAGAAACAACAAGTCAAGTCTCTCGTATTAATACAGAGATAGCACGTTTAAATTCTACTATTGAAAATGCAGTTCGCAAGATTAAAGATGCAGAAAATAGTGGTCAAACAAATAATAACAATGTGCAAGATCAGATTGATCGAGAACAAGAAAGAATTGATAATGCATATGATCGTATAAAACCACTTGTTGAAGAACAAAATAAAATTATAGAAGAACGCACAAAATTCTATACTAAACAAGTTGATACGATAGATGCAGAAATTAACAAACTACAAGGATATATAGATTCTGGAGATATTAAAAAAGCACAACAAATGGTTGGTGCTAGAGCAGATGGTGTCTTTGGTAGTAGAACTGCTAAAAAGTTCTCTGAATGGCAAGATGCTAAAAAACAAGAGAAACAAATTATACTTGATAAGATAGAGAATGACTCTATTGTAAAAGAGGCTCGTGCTGAAATAAAAAGACTCCGTGGCAATGTTGAAAAAGAAATTGCTAATTCAAATGATATAATAAACAATTTAAGAAAAGAAATTGGTACTATAAAAATTGAAGACAACACAGAGTTTATAGCAGGCCAACAAGAAATAATCAAAACTTCAAATGAAGAAATTGATAAATTAACAGAAAGTAAGTATGCCCTAGAGGCTGAATACCGAAAACTAGAAGCAGAAGTCGGACCAATCAAATATATTGCAGAGTTTATTTACGGTGAAAAAGCAGACAGAGATCTTTTAGAAGAAGCGGTTCGCTGGGTAATCATAACCATTATCTTCGTATTTGATCCATTGGCTGTTTTATTACTAATAGCATCTCAATATACATTTGAATATAACCGCGGAGGTTGGTTTCCACCACCGCCAGGGAGAAGGGAAGATGATGAACCAAAGAAAGATCCTGAAGAAGATCCAACAAAAGACGGAGAAGACATTGAATCAGAAAAAGAACCTGATAATGACACTACTCCAGATGAACCTACTAAAGCAGAGAAAAGCGAAGTAGAAAATGAATCTTCTAGCAGATCTACTAGCCATGTTTCTGAATCAGATAGTAGTATTGAACAGGGACACACCCTGGGAGAGAATGAAGAAACAGAAGATGGACGAAATCAGACAACAGATAGATCAGACGAAAAAGAAACAACAACAGATGATGATCAAACAGAACCTGAAGAGCAAATAGTAGAAGACAAACAACTTTCAAACGAAGGCACGTTCTATGAACCAGCAATAGAGAAAGATGTAGTAGATGAAACTATAACTCAAATGAAGGAAGACCAAGAGTGGTGGCAAGATCAAAAATCAATGGCAGGCGTTGTAAAAGTAGATGCTGAAGGTAAAGTAGTTACTGAAGAAGACGGCACTGTTGAGATTGAAGATGATAAACCTGCTCTTAGAGAATATGAAAGTGCTACAGGCGAACGTTTTAAAATCAAAGCAGATATATTAGAAGAAAAACAACAACCAAAAATAAAAGAGAAAGATCTCGAAAATATGATAAAAGGCGCTGACGAAGATGTCCTCGAAAAAGTATACAAGGAAATGGTAAATGAAACTTCTGAAAAGAAAACACTACCAAAATCCGATGACGAGGAGAACTTAAAATTAGAGGAAAATACTTCATGGTTACCTCTTCAGCGAAAACCATAACGGCAAACTCATGCATGAGAAGTCCAACGATTTTTTATATATAACACCACCAGATTTATTCCTACCAGTAGATGGTGCTAGGTACTATTACTTGGGAGGATCTGATGTATGGAAAAAAGCAATAATGAAAATTGCTGAAGACATCCATACATTATCTGGTATAGGTATTTCACATTATTATACACCAAACCCAGTTTCAGAAACAGAAATTCCTTGGGTACAAGCATGTTTATCACACGCAGATTTAGTATTTGTAAATTTTGATTTGATAAACCCAATTGAAATGGCATTTGCTTGTTCACGTGCAGATTTTCCAAACACTATTATTTACAGTGAAGAATCTAAGAACCAATCAATCTTAACAGTGATGAATACAGTAAGCAGATGTCCTATAATGCTTAAACTAGATCATGTTGAGAGTTTTTTACGTGAGGAGTTAAAGCGATGAACAAAGAAGAACTAAAGTGTAGTTTTTGTGATAAGAATCAAAAAGAAATAGCAAAACTTATTGCAGGACCAGAAGTATACATTTGTAACGAATGTGTTGAACTTTGTCATGATATTATAATCAAAGAAGATATTGCTATATTTAAAGATCATGGAATTAAAAGTCCAAAAGCATTATATGAATATTTAGATCAACATGTCGTAGGACAAAAAGATGCAAAAGAAGTTTTAAGTATTGCAGTTTACAATCATTACAAAAGAATAAACAATAAAGATCCAAAAGAAGTTGAAATAGAAAAATCTAATGTTCTAATGCTTGGTCCAAGTGGTTGTGGTAAGACATTACTTGCAAAAAGTATTGCCAAGTATTTAGATGTACCTTTTGCTATTGCAGATGCAACAACATTAACAGAAGCAGGATATGTAGGTGATGACGTAGAAAACATTATTGTTAGATTAATTCATACAGCCGGCGGAGATATAAAACTTGCTCAAAAAGGTATTATATACATAGATGAAATTGATAAAAAATCAAGAAAGTCAGAAAGCACTAGCATTACTAGAGATGTTAGTGGAGAAGGAGTGCAACAAGCACTATTAAAAATTATTGAAGGTACCAGTGTTAGAGTGCCACCGCAAGGTGGAAGAAAACATCCAGGTGCAGAAATGATAGAAGTTGATACAACAGATATCTTGTTTATTGTAGGCGGTGCGTTTGTAGGGTTAGAAGAAACGATCAATAGACGTATTAATTCAAATGCAGGTATTGGATTTGGTAAAGAGTTACCAAAGAATAAAGAAACATTAAACCAAGATATCTTGAATAGAGTTGAGCCAGATGATTTGGTAAAATACGGATTGATACCAGAATTAGTAGGAAGATTGCCTATTATTACAGGATTACACCAATTATCTGAAGAAGATCTTAAAAAAGTCTTGACAGATACTAAAAACTCTATTATACTACAATACAAACGTCTATTTAAGTTAGACAATGTAGATCTTGAGTTTGCCCCTGATGCCATAGATGCTATCGCAGATATGGCCAAACAAAGTGAAACAGGAGCAAGAGGTTTAAGAGCAATAGTAGAAACTGTTCTTAAGTCGACACAGTTCGAACTACCAGAACTAGCAGAAAAAGGCGTTAAGAAGGTTATTATTAACAAAGAAACAGTAAAGGAAAAAGCCAAACCAATGCTTGTATATACACAGGAGAAGAATGCGAAAGCAAATGAAAAAGTTCAATCGTAACCAAAACAGAGTTCCGATTAACCATCACATACATCATAATGAAGTAAGAGTAACTACAGAAGACGGTGATGCATTAGGTATTATGAGCAAAGATGATGCTCTGCGTAAAGCAAGAGAATATGGTTTGGATTTAGTACTTGTAACTGACAAGGCAAATCCCCCAGTTTGTAAAATTATTGAATTTGGTAAGTTTCAATATGAGCAAAAGAAACGGGAAAAGGAACGACAAAAGCAGGCTCGTGCCAATAGAATAGATGTTCGTGAAATACAGTTTCGACCAATGATCGATTCTGGAGACATGGATGTCAAGATCAAAAAAATACGTGAGTTCATTGAGGACGGTGACAAAGTTAAAATCATGGTCCGTTTTAGAGGCCGTGAAATGGCTCACAAAGATAATGGTTTTGCTATCTGTAACAAACTTCTAGAAGAAGTTGAAAATGCAGAATGGGAATCAAAACCTTCGTTTGCCGGTACCAGACTAATAGGAGTATTAAAACGTGCGAAATAATAATTATAATAATCAACGTTTTGAAGATCGTCCTAAACGTGGACTCACAGTAGTAGTTCGCAATAATGATGTCAATAAAGCAATTCGTAAACTTAAAAAACTTATGAATAATGAAGGCATTATAAAAGAGTTAAGAGACAGATCACATTACGTCAAGCCATCAGAAAAGAAACGTGTTGCTAAAAATCAAGCAATTCGCAGATGGCAGAAAAAACAACAAAAATTACGAGATCAAGGTATAATTGACTAGATCTAGTGATAAATAACTTTGTAGTAAATGGTTGACAAAATATCAAATATTTGCTATATTAGTAGAGTATATACATTGAAAAGCACTTTGTATGTACTAGGATGCCGAAAGGGTCCAGAGTATAAATCTTGCTTAATAAAGGAGATATAAAATGACAAGACTAACAACTCTCGATTTAACCCCTTTTCAACGTTCATTTGTAGGATTCGACAGATTGTTCGAAGACATGGATAGAATGTTTGAAAACTCAGTAAATACATCAGGTGGTTATCCTCCATATAACATTGTTAAAGAAAAAGACAAAGAAGAGTATACAATCTCTTTAGCAGTCGCAGGCTTTGGCAAAGATGATTTGGAGATCACTTTACACGATGGCGAATTAGCAATCGAAGGTAAGATAAGTGAGAAAGATGATGATTCAAATTACCTACACAAAGGTATTGGAACACGTCAGTTCAAACGTACTTTCAGACTTGCTGATTATATGGAAGTTAAAGATTCATCATTTAAAGATGGAATCCTTAATGTACATTTAATGAGAAATGTTCCTGAAGAAAAGCAACCTAAAAAGATTGCTATTAAATAAGGGATAACACAGGGTCTAACGGGGGTGTAGTTGTGTGGATAACTACACCCCATTAAAGAGGATATAATGACACAACAAACTGACACACAAACTGTTGAAAAGACTATTACAAAACCTGCAAACATTGATATTCCAAGATATGCAGTAGTATTTCATAATGACGATTACACACCTATGGACTTTGTAATCGAACTGCTTATTAGTTTGTTCAGCCATACAGTTGAAAGTGCAAAAAAGATTACAATGAAAATCCACGAAGAAGATAAAGCAGTAGTAGGTGAATACTATTATGAAGTGGCAGAACAAAAAACCGCTGAAGCAATTACATTTGCAAGAGCGAACGGACATCCACTTCAAGTTGAAGTTGAAAAAATTTAGTTGACTTTTTGTCAAATCTATATTATAATCTAACAAACTACAAGAGAAAGTTAGATGAATGCAAAATGAAAACGTAATTAATATTTTTACAAAGAAGCCGGTAACAGATACCCCTTTCCTGAATCCAGATACAGACTGGGAAGAACTTATTCGAAAAGATACCGTTGATATTACACAGTTAGTATTATATGCTCTTAGGTGTGAGCATAATGTTACTGTACCAAAAGAACTTGATCCAAGAGAAAATCAATTTACAAAAGATATGAGTTTTTTAAGTTTGGCAATTAAAACCTTACTTGAACATTATCATGGAGTAGGACCTTCTAACTCAACAGTTCTAATGGAGCATTTGCAAGACAAATTTTTGGAGGGTTGGAAGTGAAAAAAGTTTTAGTACATTGTACAGATAATGATAAAACTGTAGAAGCAGAAATTTTAAATTATAGACAAGGACATTTTTTAGAATGTTCAATTAACACAGTTAAAGTAAGAATGCCTTTTATGAAAGCAACCAATGGAAATCAATACGTTGGTAACATGGCAGGTTATGAATTTGTAACAAAAGAAATAGATATAGGAGATTAATTTATGCCATTCATGAGAGGTCCATATTATTATACAAATGGAAACAAAACAGCCACTATCAAAGAAACTAAAGATGGTGTGTATTATATAGAATTTTCAGAAGACAATAAAGTATTTGCAGAAATACATTATCCTGAAAAGAGTACTTCGTATGTTGAAGATGCCGCTTTCAATTATATTAGTGGTATATTTGAAAGAGAAGAAGTGTTAAGACATGCGAACAAAACAAAAGAACCGGAGGTTATATGAAATCAATCTTTGTAATATTCTTATTGGTGTTAATGACAGGATGTAGTGCAATACCTACAAATCCTGGTATTAGTTTTGGTAAGAAGTGTTCTGTAGGTCCAGATGAAGAAGTTGCCTACAGTTGGATATGGTTATACGACAGGAAAGTTGGATTAAAAGCCAATGCAGAAGCCTGTACGGCGATAGACAGTTAATCATGGAACTTCCCTGGAAAGATGTTGTAATTGATACCAAGGATTACACTGTATATAAAGATGGCTTTCCTGTAACAGAAGGACATATTTTATTTGTACCTAAGGAAGAGACTTGGGAAAAATTAGCGGCCTGTTATAAGGCCGCTTATGCTTGGGGTTATGATTGGACAAAGTCTGGATACTGTGACGCATATAATATTGGACAAAATATTGGTGCTGAAGCAGGACAAACTGTAATGTATCCACATGTTCATCTAATTCCAAGAAGAAAAGGCGATATGAAAGATCCAAGAGGCGGAGTGAGACACGTTATACCTGAAAAAGGAAATTACAGGAAAAGTGAATCACCAAGATATAGATTTACAGTAGAAGAAATCATTGAAGCCATGGACAATATTTTAAAGAGGAAAAAATGAGAATTAAGCCAGACACTAAACTAGACTATAAAGATGTATTGTTGGAACCTAAAAGATCTCAATTGACATCAAGGAAAGATGTTGAAATGGAGAGAGAATTTACGTTTTTAAATTCAGGTAAAACATTTAAAGGCATACCTATTATGGCTAGTAACATGGATGGTGTCGGAACATTTTCAATGGCCAAAGTTTTACAAAATCATAGAATGATTACTGTAATGCGAAAGCACTATACAGTAGATGATTGGAAACAAGCAGTTGGAGATGGCGTAAAATTAAAGTATGTATCTGTTTGCACAGGTACAGGAAGAATATGGGACGAAGAAGCACAAGACTATACTGTGATGAGATCAGTGTTAAATGCTTATCCTGATATTCCATTTATAACAATTGATGTTGCTAATGGGTATCATCAAAATTTTGTAGAGTTTGTAAAAAAAGTTCGTGATGAATTTCCAGATAAAAGTATTATTGCTGGAAATGTAATTACACCTGAGATGGTAGAGGAGTTACTACTCAGTGGGGCAGATATTGTGAAATGCGGTATTGGCCCTGGTTCAGTATGCACAACTAGATTAATGACCGGCGTTGGTGTTCCGCAATTCAGTGGAATGATTGAGTGTGCCGATGCGGCACATGGAGTCGGAGGTCAAGTCATTGCTGATGGTGGTTGTGTATATCCAGGAGATGTTGCAAAATCATTTGCGGCAGGTTCCGACTTTGTTATGCTAGGCGGAATGTTAGCAGGGCATAACGAATCAGAAGGTGACATTGTTGATGGACAAGTACAATTCTATGGCATGAGTTCAGACAAGGCTATGGAAGTACACGGTTCTAGAAAAGACGGTTATCGTGGTGCAGAAGGTAAAGTTGTATCATTGCCACACAAAGGACCAGTCAAACATACACTTACTGAAATAATTGGCGGTGTAAGATCTGCATGTACATATATTGGTGCAAGACGTATAAAAGATATGCCCAAGTGTGCAACATTTGTTCAGGTGAACAATCAGGTAAACACCGTGTTTAATAACTATAATGTTTAGGAGAATATCATGAGTACACATGAATCAATCGTAGCACAATACGAAACATACTTAAAAGAAAGTGAAGCCTTTGAAGAAAAAGGTGTTAAGGCCGCGGCCACTCGTGCTCGTAAGGCGCTAGGCGAAATGGGTAAACTAGCAAAAGCCAGACGTGCAGAGATTCAAGAAAAAAAGAACTCAATGTAAGGAGATAATTATGATTGAGGGATTCAAAGCACCATGTGTCGTTTTTAGAACTAGGGTTCGCGATGAATCTATTGGAGGTCCTAATCCTTTTCGTTGGCAAGACGTAACAAGTGATGAACTGTTAAAAGGTAAACGTGTAGCAGTTTTTAGTTTACCAGGTGCATTTACACCAACATGTTCGACCTACCAATTACCAGGATTTGAAGCCAATTATGAAAAAATTAAATCCATGGGCGTTGATGAAGTTTACTGTATATCTGTAAATGATGCATTTGTAATGAATGCTTGGGCAAAAGCACAAGATATCAAAAATGTAAAAGTTATTCCAGATGGTTCTGGAAACTTTACACGTTATATGGGTATGCTAATTGGTAAAAATCATTTAGGTTTTGGATTAAGAAGTTGGAGATACATGTGTGTCTTTAACGATGGAGTTGTTGAAAAATGGTGGCAGGAACCTGGCATCAACAATAATGGGGAAGATGATGATCCATATGTTGAAACTACTCCAGAAAATATGGTAACATATTTAGAGAATAAAGCGACTTCACAAAATGGATAAGCAACCTATACAAGGTCTGACTTGGCCAGTAAGGAAAATTGAAACTGATGTATTAGATGATGATACAACAGTAGAACTTCCTTACTGGACTACTATTACTTCAGACGAAATATTTAAAGATAAAAAAGTTCTCGTGATAAGCCTTCCGTTTGCTTATGACAGTGCCGCACAGGTGCCGTTACAAGATTGGAACGATAATATAGAAAAACTTCGTGAAAATAAAGTTCTTGATGATATTGTTGTAGTAGGATGTGAACACTATAGGGTGATGTCTGCTTATATGGCACAATTCCCTAATCTAAAATTTATTGCAGATAGAAATTTAATATTTACAGAAAAAATGGATATGGTTGTTGATTTAAAACAACAACATATTGGAAAAACAACGTGGCGTTATAATGCTATCGTTGAAAACTGTATTATTGATAAAATTTTTATTGAACCAGGCATCCAAGATGATGCGGACGTTATACCATATGCATCAACTGATGTAGGTATGGTTCTTGGATACCTAACGGGGGTTGAAACCAAGTTAATTGAGTAAATACTTGTATGAAATACGAAAGTCGGTATCAATGCAAGGAATACATGCTTGGATTAAGCCAAACTAGGGGAGTAGTTTACAAACACAATAAACTACTCTTCCTAGGTAATCGTGCAACTGCAATATGTATGTTTTGTGGTTATGTAAAACATCCTGAAATAAATAGAAAATTCAAAGGTATACTAGACCAAAGAAATCACCCTACACAACCTGGAAAACTAGCAGGAGAGATGAAGAGAGAAGATGCTGGATTATAGTAAATGGCATATTGAGCCAACTAACAGATGTACTTTGAAATGCAGTAAATGTTCTCGCCTAGCATATGATTATAACAAATTAGGTTATAATGACATTGATCCAGATGCTCTTGTGCATTTTTGGGAACCAATTGCTCCAGACATACAACATGTAAACTTATGTGGTAATCATGGAGATCCTTTATATCACCCCGAACTTATAAAATTAAGAAATAAAATTAGAGAACTTAATCCTGCAATACATATTTCTATGACAACAAATGGCAGTTATAGGCCAAAACGTTGGTGGGAAGAGTTTATGGAGAATATTAATCCACAACAAGATTCTATAACTTTTAGTGTTGACGGACTAGAAGATACAAATCATTTTTATAGACAAAACTGTGATTGGCCATCAATTTTACAAGCAATGGAGATTGTAGGCAAAACTATGGTAACAAGTGCTTGGAAATTTATTATCTTTAATCATAATGAACATCAAGTAGAAGAAGCAGAAAGACTTGCTAAAAAACTAGGCATTACTAGATTTAGAGTTGTAAAAAGCAGTATTTGGCACAGTATCGAAGATAAAGATATGCCAACAGATCTAAATAATATAAGTGAAGAAATTCGTCCTATTATGCAGAAACAATTAGATGAAAGATTAAAAGCAGATCCAAATTTCAAATTAGGTAAACATAACAAAGGCGTCACATATCATTCGCCAGACACTATAACAAAACAGCATCCACATACAGGTTTTGGTATACACAATTTATTGTTTGAAGTACAACCAAAATGCGTAAGTCACGGAAACCTATATATAAGTGCAGATAATGTGTTTACTCCATGTTGTTGGTATGATACCGCACACAATAGAATCAGCACTGTATTAGCAGATAAACGCAAGGAATTCAGTATTTACAACAAGACCTATTTTGATATTGAAGAACATCTTGAAAAAATTGGCTGGATGGATACTATAAGAGCCAAAAATGACTATGTTTGTAATAAAATGTGCGGACAGAGTTTGAGACAAACATATGATTACAACGATCATTCTGTCAAAGTCTTATAAATACAGTTACAGTTAAACAAGGTTACACAAATGAAAATAAGTCATATTCTAAAAGAGTACGAAGATATTGGATTAGAAAAAGAAAATATCATTAAAACAATCAGCGGATTAGATGCCGCCGATGAACAACAAGCAAAAATATTAGATCGTATATATAGATTTTTGAATCAGGATACTGTTGGCAATAACATCAATAAGGCTTTTATTGGCCCAATGGCAGATGAGTATATGCCTGATAAATCAAAAGAACAACATAGAATAGAATTGACAAAAATTATATCTACTTTAGATTCAAGTTACTCTGCAATGGGTAAATTCCTAGACAAACTTGAAAAAGGTGGAGTAGTTAATATAGAAGAACTTTCAAAACCAGTAAACAGTTTCAATGCTGTCTTTGGTGGCGACCCAGTAGCAATATCGGCCTTCAACAATTTAAAAACATATGGAGTTGGCCAAAATCAAAAAGGACCAGGAGAGTTCGCTCTTGCGATGTTATCAAACAAAATTAGATTAGCAAAAGGTGAGGGTGATACAGAAATTGATGGCGTTGGTAAAGTAGAAGTAAAAGCCGCCGTTGGTAAATCAGGTGCAGGCGGACGTCTCGGTCATGGTGGTGCTCAACAGGCCGCACAAATGGCAACATTACAAAAGTTTGGAGAAAAGATTCCAAACACTATTAATAGAATAACATCTAGTGCAGGCGGTAGTATTGGAATAAAAGCATTTGTAGATAGTTTAAATGCTGAACTTCCTGCTAACACAACTGATAACAAGCAACTTCGTGTTAACATTGCAACACAATTAATCAAACCTAACTTTGGTACATATGCAGATCCAATAGCAAAATTATTTGCCAATGAAGACGCAAACGCAATTAATGAAATGTATGTAAGACAAAACTTTGAATGGTATAAAAACAGAGATGGATTTGATGCGTATTTACTAATTTCATTTACAAGACAAAAAACTGGTATGGGCAGAACTGGAGACGATATAGTCAATCTGCGTAAAACAGGACAAATCACGGACTTTGGTATTTCTATGATACCAACAAAGTCAGGACCAAGAGAACAATTTGCACAAATCACAATGAGTGCGGCCGGCGTATAAATTTAACGGAGAAAAATGTATTGGCTCATAATCATTCTAACTCTGGCTGGCATGCCAGAAATAAAGGTTGAAATACCTTTCGATAAAGAAACTTACTGCAATTTTGCAAAAGACAAAATAGTTTCTCATCCTCCTACAGTGGTTCAAGACAACCAAAATATTTCATTCAAAATTAAAAAAGCAGAATGCGTAAGACGAGATGAAACTGCGTTAAAACAGCACGGCGAGACAAATAACAAAAGACTTAGAGAATTTATAATTTTGTTACGAAGCAACCTTCATATAAAAAATCATCTTGCAGTATTGCAAAAAAGTAAAGACAGCCTTTACAAAACTGCCAGAACAGAATTATACTAATCGATATAAATACAAGTGTGCAGAGCAGTATAGTATTAAACTATCGAAGCCAAGACACAGACTAGGGATCCTCCCAGGCATAACTCATGCCATACAAGAGCGACGCCGGAAAAGACCGGGGTATTGCTTTCCTCAAGCATAATCACATTATAGGAAGAGTAGATGCTAGATTATATCAAAAATCTGCTGACCTCAATCTTTGAATCACGTCAAAATCTTGATCGTGAATTATTGATGTTAGCGAAAACTGAATTTAAAGATGATTGGGAATATCATTATCAAAAATTATTAGAACACACATACGGAGCAAAAAAGAATGTTTAAACTGATTAAAAACTGGTGGAAAGAATTTTCTAAATCGCCAGAACTAAAGTATTTAGAAAAAGCACAAGATCATTATGATCTTGAAATGAGAATGAAAAGATTAAATTATGGAAATACAAGGGGGATTTTCTAATGACGACGATAGCAATAAGACAATATTATTGTTCATTCTGTGAAAAGATAGCAAGTATAGGAAGAGGCTTTATGCGTGTAATGGAAATTGCAAGTTATTCACGTGCGGCCGCAGAACTAACTAGACAAGGTTATCACACAGAAGCAAAAGCACTTATGACAGAGAAGTTAAAATTACAAGGGAGAGTTTAATGAAACTATTAGCATTTTTCATGGCTATTTTTGGATTTGTATTTTTTACAAGTCTTGCATACGCAGACGACATGACAATTGACATGTTGAATAAAAGAGACGATGGAGCAAAAATGGTCTATTCTGAAGACATTGCTCGAATCAATGTAGGTGACACAATTACTTGGTTACCAGCATCAAAAGGACACAATGTACATTTTATTGCAGGTCCAGACGGATGGGAATTACCAAAGAAAAGTAAGAACAACAAAGAAGTTGCGATTTCTTTCGA
>MDTA01032149.1_pt1 | contig 18878 bp, 15 predicted proteins | sample 811151 | NCBI WGS metagenome assembly MDTA01 (sample SAMN05326648, study PRJNA326480) | marine metagenome | isolation source: seawater | place: Indian Ocean: South | collected 2010
TAACAGAATAGGCGATATACCCCACTCTTTAGCCAGCATTAAAAAAGCGAGGATAATGTTGGGTTATAACCCAACTTACAATATTGAAAAGGGTATAAGTGAAGCTATTGGTTGGTATTGGAATAATTTAAAATAATAACTATAATAAGATGAAAATACTGGATTGTACACTAAGAGATGGTGGATATTACACAAATTGGGATTTTGATAAACATATTGTTAAATCATATTGTGAGACAATGGAAAGTTTACCTATTGATTATGTAGAAGTAGGCTACAGAAGTATTCCACTTGAAGGCTATTATGGTAAATTTTTTTATTGTCCAGATTATATTCTTAAGGAATTGAGATCAATGATGCCTTCAAAAAAAATTGCAATTATTTTAAATGAAAAAGATGTTCGACAAAATCATCTGAATGAGTTGCTTAGTCCTTGTAAAGATTATGTTTCATTAGTAAGGATTGCTGTCAATCCTGTAAATTTTAAAAGAGCTCTTGATCTTGCAAAATCAATAAAGAGTATGGGTTTTGAAGTTGCTTTTAACGTTATGTATATGTCAGAGTGGAAAAAAGATAGTTCTTTTTTAGATTTATTAAATGGTTTTGAAAATATTATCGATTATTTCTATATGGTTGATTCATTCGGAGGGGTTTTTCAAAATGATATTATTAAAACAATAGAATTAATCAAATCAAAGGTAAATATTAAGATTGGCTTTCATGGTCATAATAATTTAGAAATGGCACTTGCAAATACAATAACTGCTATTGATGAAGGATGCTGTATAGTTGATTCAACAGTAACAGGAATGGGGCGTGGAGCCGGAAATTTAAAAACTGAATTATTTATGACTTATTTAAGTGCTAATGGTAATAAAGATATTTGTTTTAAAAATTTAAGTTCAACTGTATCTATCTTTGAAAATCTCAGAAGCGAGCATAAATGGGGAACTAATATGCCATACATGTTCTCAGGTGCTTTTTCATTACCCCAAAAACAGGTTATGGAATGGATAGGCATGAACAGATACCCCATTTCTTCTATTGTTAATGCATTACAGAACAAAAAAAGTTTAATTGATGATAATTTAACCTTAAAGTCTTATAATAATGAAAAACAATTTAGTGATGTGATTATAATTGGTGGTGGAAATTCTGTAATCAATAATATTGATGCGCTAAAATATTTTTTGGAGAAAAATAATGATGTTGCTGTCATTCATACAGGGCTTAAGTATATTTTAGATTTTAAAGACATATGTAATTATCAATTTTATTCTTTGGTTGGTACTGAAGGGGATAAGGTTAAAAGTTATATTAAGGGACTTGATTTGAAAAATAAAAAATTTATTTATCCTCCTCATCCCAGAAAAATGGGAACCCTTATTCCAAAGGAAATTATCTCCAATTGTTTTGAGCTAACAAAAATTGATTTTAGCAATCAATCAAATGACTCTCCACTAGCTACTGCAATACAGTTATCTTTTGACTTTAAATCCAAAAATTATATGCTTATTGGGTTTGACGGATATGATGTTAATATAAATAAAAGTCAATTTAGACTTATGCAAGAAAATCAAAGTTTAATTAATGATTTATTAAATTTTAAAAATATCTCTGTTAAATCTTTAACTGTTTCAAGATATGATAATTTAAAATATTCATCAATTTATAGTCTAATCAGATGAAAATTATAGGAGTTATACCGGCTAGATATAATTCATCAAGGTTTCCGGGAAAACCACTAGTTGATTTAAACGGCACACCTATGATAATCCGAGTAGCAAAGATTGTTGAGGAAAGTATTGGTAAAAATAATACATATGTTGCTACTGATGATAATAGAATAAAATCCGTTGTCGAATCATATGGATATAATGCAGTCATGACATCTACTAAATGTCTAACTGGTACAGATCGTATTTATGATTTTTCTAAAAAAATTGATGCTGATATCTATATAAACATACAAGGAGATGAGCCTTTATTAAATCCACTTGACATTTTAAAAATTATAAAAGTAAAAAAGCAAAATCCAGATTATGTTGTAAATGGAATGTGTAATTTAAAATTGGAGGAAAACCCGTGTAACATAAATATTCCTAAAGTTCTTGTAAATAAACATAATGATTTAATATATATGTCTAGGCTACCAATTCCAGGAGTTAAATCTCCTAATTCTAATCTTACACCTAATTTTAAGAAACAAGTATGTATTTATGCATTCAGCAAAAAACAGCTTGAGGCTTTTGGAAATCAAAGGAAGAAATCTACATACGAAAAATTTGAAGATATTGAAATTTTAAGATTTTTTGATTTAAATATCCCAGTAAAAATGGTTGATACAACAGGTTCCTCATTAGCTGTAGATATAAAAGATGATGTTGAAAAAGTAGTAAATGAATTAATAAAATTTGAGGGATTAAAATAAAATGAAAAAAACAATTTTATGGGATTTTGATGGGGTTTTGATAGACTCAATGCACGTTAGGGATTTGGGTTTTAAAGAAATTTTTAAAGATTATGAAAAAAAACAAATCAATAAATTATTGAAATTTCATAGAAAAAATGGTGGTTTATCAAGATACGTTAAAATTAGATATTTTTTTGAAAAATTGATTAAGATAAATATCAGTGAAAACGAAGTAAAAATATACGCTGAAAACTTTTCAAAGATTATGAAATCTGAACTTAAAAACCCAAAATATTTAATAAACGAAAGTGTAGATTTCGTAAAAAAAAACTACAGAAGATATAATTTTCATATCGTTTCAGGATCTGATCAGAAGGAACTTCGTTTTTTGATAAAAGAATTAGGTTTAAATAAATATTTTCTATCAGTTTTTGGATCTCCAAAACATAAAAATGATTTAGTTTCTGATTTAATTATTTGTAATAAATATAATCGTAATGATGTTTGTTTGATTGGAGATAGTATCAATGACTTAGAGGCAGCTAAATTCAATAATATAACTTTTTTTGGTTATAATAATCCTAAATTAAAAAATTTAGCATCCTACATAACTAAGTTAAGTCAAGATTTTTTTGAATGATTAAAGACAATTTTAAAAGTGCGGTTTTATCAAGTTATTTTTATACATTTTTAACTTTAATTGCATCAATTTTTGTTACTCGTTATATTTTTAATTTTTTTGATAATTCACAATATGGAATATTTATACTAATTGTTGAGACAATAGCTGTTTTTGAAATTTTAGATTTTGGATTTTCAGGAGGTATGTTGTCATTTCTTTCCAGAGAGACTAATAATTATACAAGAATTAATAAAATTGTTTCGACCTTATTTTATTGTCAATTAGCTCTTTCGCTTATTGCTTTTCTTTCAGCATTTTTAATATATATTAATCCATCATTCTTGTTTCCTGATTCTGAAATAGAAGTATTATCATTGAAAAATGGAATTTTATTGGCATCTTTTTCTCTTTTTTTTACAATGATTAACAAATCAATTTCTCAAGTAATATACTCTAGAAGAAAAATCACAAAAGATAATCTGATAAAAATCTTTTCTTTATCGACAAGATTAGCTTTAATTTTTGGTCTTTTGCATATTTATAAATCAATTGAATTTTTAATAATGGTTCTTTTGATAACTCAGCTTGTAAATTTTATTTGTTCAATATACTTGGTTAAAAACCTGGAGCCTAATATTAAATTTGATATAAAGAATTTTGATCTCAAAGTATTAAGAGAAGTTTGGAATGTTAGTAGTTGGTTCGCAATTGGTGGATTGTCAATTATTCTTATTGAAAGATTTGATAATATAATGACAGGGATGCTATTGAGTACTGCAAGTATTACAATTTTAGTAATTACAAGAAAATTATTTGATATTTCTAAATCCTTCATTTTTCAACTTAACAATAACTACAGACCTTATTTTGGTAAAATGTTAGGTGAAAAAAAACATAATATCGCCATGATTAAATTTAGAAATCTGTCTACTATTTCCGTTTTATCAGCAACAATTATCGGAAGTGGAATAATTATAATAAATGAATTTTTCATTGATTTGTGGGTAGGTGAAGGAAAATTCGGGGGTATTTTTTTGAGTTTAATACTATTCTTTAATTTAGCCTTTCATGCCTGGAAAATTACTTATAGAGCATTTCTTTCCTCAAATCTTATTGCGAAAGAGCTAGCTATTTCAAGTCTATTGGAGGGATTATTAAATCTCATACTTGCATACATTTTAGGAATAAATTTTGGTTTAATTGGTATTGTAAGTTCAACCTTTATTTCTGGTTTTATCGTTAATTCTTTTATATTTTTATTTATTAATAATAAATATAATTTTGAACCAAATTTTAATCTAATTTCTAGGAATTTATATCAATTAATATTTGTTGTTTCTATTGGTTTTTTTTCAATTATAATATCAATTTTGATTAACTCTTTATTATTAAAATTATCTGTTTGGATAGTTTCAGTTTTAACTTTACTTTTTATTGTTAAAATATTTTTTTTCAAAAATTATACTTTGAATTCATTTATTAAAGGAGAAATTTTATGATTAAAGTGCTCGCATTAGTTTTTGATGAACATAAAATTTTGAGACCGTTGGATTGTATTGAGTCTTTTAATATTGAATACAAAACGATTACACCTGATTTTATACTTTCTAAACCTTATCCTGACATTATTATTACTGTAAGTGACTGGAGAGCTGATATTGCAAGAATTCTAATTGATGCAAAAAAAAGAAACATTCCCACATTAATTTTTCAAGATGGAACTCTTGATTGGATTATTCACAACGAAGGGGAAAAATATGGTGGCGGCGGAGGTCCTACCCATTTTCACCCAATTCTTGCTGATAAAATTGCAGTTATTGGAAGACAAAGCGCCAGAACAATTTCAGCTTGGAACAATCCAAATAAAATAGAAATTACTGGATTTCCAAAGCTTCAGAATCAAATTAATAATTTTAACAGCAGTAAATGTTTCCAAATTCGAAAGAATCCGGTTTCCGTATTAATTACTTCTACTAGACAGGGTTGGTTTTCAGAAAAACATAAAAAATATTTTATAAATGCATTAAATGATTTAAAAAAATATTTTATCGAAAACCCTAATTATAATGTTACTTGGAGATTGTCAAGAAATCTTTCCGAAACTATAAATGTTAAAAATAATCTCAAGGAAAAAGAAAGTAATGAGTTGGTTAATTCAATAAAAAAAGCAGATTTGGTAATTTCTGCCCAAAGCACAGCAGTAATTGAAGCGATGCTTTGTAATAAACCTGTAGCTATAATTGATTATTTAAATTCTCCTCAATATTATAGCACAGCTTGGAAAATTACGTCTAAAAATCAAATTGATGATGTAATATCTAGTATGTTAATAGCTGAAAAATCTAGATTTTTATTTCAGTTGGAACAACTTCATGATGTGATTGAGATGCAATCAAATTCAATATATAATTCAAAAACTTTAATCAAAGAAATGGTTTATCACAACAAAAAATACAATAACTTAAATTTTAAAACAAATATTTTAAATTATAATAAACCGTTTTCAGATGTTAAAAATAGTCTTAAAGTTGAAGAGATATACCCCATGGTAAAGCAAGATTATTCTCTTACAAAGTCAGAATTAACTTTGCTAATCACAAGATACAGGCACGAAAATAAAATCCTTAGAAAAAAGCTTAAAAATAAATCTTTACTTGAATATTTAGTTAAGGTAAAAAATAAAATTTTTAATTAATATTATGAGAAATACATTATTAGTAATAGGTGTTGGAGGAACTCTTGGAAAATCAGTTTATGATTTTTATAGCAAGGATAAATCCTTTAGTATTTATGGTACTTCAACTAAAGTTGATAATCTTTCGGAAAACATATTCCATTTAGATTTTTGCAATTTAGATACAATTAATAATTTACCAAAAATTAAAATCGACCACATAATAATAACTTCTGGCTTTAAACCACAATTTAATTTAGAAAACACCTCCGAAACACATTTGAAAAAAATGTTTGATATTCATTTGATTGGACCAATTATGTTATTTAAAAAATTACGAAATAATTTATCTAGCAATTCTTCGATCACGATGATTTCATCTCCTGCAGCATGGCAGGGGAGTTATGATCCCGCATATTCTGCTGTAAAGGGTGCTACAAATTCACTGGTTAGAACATTAGCTAAAGATTTGGCTCCCAAAACAAGAGTAAATGCACTTTCACCAAGTTTGATTAAGGATTCTACCGTATATAATGGTATGTCAGAGGAATTTAAACAAAAACATATCAACAACACACTAAACAAAAAACTTTTAGAGATTGATCAGTGTATTCATGGAATTGATTTCATAATTAAGAATCAACACTTTACCGGTCAAATTTTACATATTAACGGAGGAATGATTTATGGATAATAATACTGTAATTATTGGTGGTGGTATATTTGGCTTAACTACTGCAATAATATTAGCCGAAAATGGGAATAAAGTTATTTTACTAGAAAGAAATTATGATTTATTGAAGAAGGCATCATTAGTAAATCAAAATAGAATTCATTATGGATATCATTATCCTAGAAGTATTGAAACTGGGTCCGAATCAATTAAAGGAATGAATGATTTTCTTGACTATTATGGTGATTGCATAAATGATTCATATCCAAAGTTTTATGCTATTTCAAAAAAAAATTCTTTGATTTCATCTGATGATTTCAAAATTTTTACGAAAAAGTTAAATATTCCGTTAGAAAATGCATGGCCTGAAAAAAATAAACTAAACAGAAATCTAATCGAAGAATGCTGGAGGGTTTATGAGCCATCTTTTGATTATATGACACTAAGAATAAATATTTTAAAAAGAATAGAAAAACTAAAAAATATTACAATATACAGAAATGTTGATATACAAGATATAAAGATTAATGAGTCAGGAATTGATGTAAAAGTTTTTAATAATCATATAATTAAAGCAAAATATTTAGTAAATGCCACTTACTCTGATCTCGGTAATATTTTAAAAATGTCATTGAATGAAGATATTAAATCAAAATTTCAATTATTAGTTCTACCCATATTAAGGACTAATGATATAAAAAGTAATTACGGAATTACAATAATGGATGGTCCATTTTGCTCAATAGTACCGAGAGGATTTTCTAAAAATGAATATATTTTGTCAAATGTAAAGGGATCTGTCATTGAAAATTTTGAAGGAACAAAAAAACCCAAATGGAAATTTTTCAATGGAAATATTGAAAATAAAATCATTAATAAATCATCAAAATATTTTCCTAATATAAAACAAATGGATTGTATTGATTCTTGGATAACAACTAAAATGATTCTGCCAAACAAAGAAAAAAATGATGCAAGACCCACATTGGTTATCAAAAATCATAAAAAAATATTTTCTGTTTTCAGCGGAAAAATAACAACATGCGTAAGCGCGGCAAAACAAATTTTAAATTATATTAAAGAATCATGAAAATAATTTGTTTTTTAAGCACTTTTTCAGGACCATCAGGAAGATTTAGATTTTTACAATATGAAAAAAAATTTAAAGAGTTGGGTGTAGATGTGGTTTACACTAGTATATTTCCCAGAAGACACTTTCAAATAAAAAATAAATTTTTCGGTTTTTATTTTTCAAAGTTTATCGAGCCAATTAGAATGATTTCTGTTTTATTAAATGGATTACGTTTACCTTTTTATGATGTTGTTTTTTTGAACAAAGATCTATCTCCCTCTGTAAGATTCTTTTGGTATGAAAAATATTTTAGGTTTATGAATAAAAATTTATTTTTCGATCTCGATGATGCAATTTTTTTTGGAGAGGGTGGACTCCGAGAAAAAAAATTCAAAGAAATATTTCCATTATTTAAAGGGATAATTACCAGTAATAACTATCTAGCAGAATATATTAAAAAGTATTCTGAAAAAATTAAAGTTATACCAATGGGTATTGATTTAGATAAATATCTCTTGAAAAAATCTTTAAAACCATCTGTTACTACAATTGGATGGTCAGGTTCTGATAGGTCATATGATGTGACTTTTCCGTCAGTTATTAATGCAATAAAGAAAGTTTCAAAGCAAAGAAAAATTCAACTAATTATAATTAAAAATACTGATCCCTTATTAAAAATTGACGGAGTTAATGTAAAATTTATTCAATGGACAAAAGAGTCAGAGGTTCAAATGTTAAGAAAAATTGATATTGGTATAATGCCATTAACTAATGATAAATTTCAAAAATACAAAAGTGCTCTTAAAGCTTTGCAATATATGGCGCTTTCTAAACCAGCATTGGTGTCTCCGATTGGGGTAAATAAAGAAATTGTTATACACGGTAAACATGGATATCATTGTAAAACAGAATCTGACTGGGTAAAAAACATGATTAAATTGATTGATAATCCTAAATTGTGTGTAAATATGGGAGTTTCAGGGAGAAAGAAAATTGAGAAAGAACATTCTTTAAATGTTTTAATTGATGATTATATAGATTTTTTTAGGTCATGAAAAGTTTAACTAATAAGATTAATATTGCTTCAGAAAAAGCTGTTCTCTTTACAGATAAATTAAAAGTCAAAGATGGAGTTTATAAATACACTCAAAATCATGATATTAATAAACACCCTGCAGCATTACTCTATGGATCTTGGTCTGTGGTTTATTTAAGAAAGTTGATTCATGGAAATAACTGGGATAAGCAAAATGAAAAAAACGACTTTTTAAATTTCTTTAATAGCTGTAGAAAAAAAAATGGAATGTTTTTGCCTGATTCGTTAACTAAAGAAACGTTTTCAAAGTCATTAGAGTATATGCTTTTGCATTGCTATAATTACACGGTTGGAGCTGCAATTGAAATAGATGATAAATTTGATTTTCAATCTAAATATATGGACGAATTTTTGAACAGGGATTTTTTATCAAGGTGGTTAAATCAAAGATCCTTGGACAGACCCTGGGAAGAATCCAATAATATAGTAAATGTTGCTAGCTATCTTGCGTTATGTAATGATCATGGAAATAGTAGAGGAAAAGAGGCTCTATATCAAATGCTTGAATGGCACAATAAAAAACAAAATCCAATAACTGGTGGTTTTGATTGTTTTAAACATAGTAGAAAAAATATTTTACAGTCAATGGCTGGTGCAGTACATAATTTTCACATTCACAAGTATTTAAATGAGCCTTTTAATTATGAAGAAATTATTGCTAAAAACGTAATTCCCTTTTTATATGAAGGACCTCTAACAGCCTGTCTGTCAATAGATTTTGTAGAATTAGCTTGTGCTACAATCAATCATCTAGAAGATAGTTATGAATTACAGCAAGCATTGATCTATCACTTAGATAGATTATTAAAATTTCAAAATATTGATGGCGGATGGTATGAAAATGAAAGCAGTTTGAAACCTACTGTTGCAAATGGAATGTTTGAGAAACAAGCTTCTTCTAATTCATATTCTACATGGTTTAGAATGTGCTCAATCGCCATGATTTCTGTAACATTATTTAACTTCAGTAGCACTAAGTGGAATTTTAGAAAAACTCTGGGTATGGGTTATTCTAATAATCAGTTGAATAAAATCGATTTAATTTCAGATTCAATAGATAAAAAATTATTTATAAAAAATAAAATTAAAAATCTGCCCAATGATTTTAAAAACTTTGCTATTAATTTTGCTGTGAAAATATTAAAATAGTGATTTTTCTTTACGATTTAATTTAAGTGAGACTAGCTTTTTATTACCATATTCCGGTTGGAGTCGATATTAATGGAGATTTATATGTGCCATCATTCCATGGTTTTTTTATTGATTCTGTTGCTTCAAATATTTCTGAATTAATACTGATTGCTCATACATTTGAAGGTGTCGATGATTATAGGTTAAATTCTTCCAACATAACACTGAAGAGTATTGGACCCATTACCTCTTCTTTAAACCGTCATTTTTTTCATAGGAAATTGCTTTTTAAATTAAATATTTTTTTAGAAAATGTAGATGTATTTTTGATTCGATCGCCTTCTCCTTTGGCTCCTTTTATACCAAAATATGTAAGTGACAAATGTTTGATACTATACTATGTTGTTGGTAGTTACAAATCAACAGCTAACGAATTGAGTGTTAATAATTTTAGAAGTTTTTTAATCAAGCTATACTTAAACTATAATCACAGGCTATTTATTAGGCAACTAAAAAATCGACATGTTTTTATAAATAGTCAAATTTTAAAAGCTGATTTTTCTGATATTACAAAGTCAATTCACTTAATACCCACCTCTTCAACGAGCAGAAATGATTTTTTTATTAAAAACGACACTTGTAATAAAAAAACAATAAATATTTTGTTTTGTAGTAGAATTGGATTTGACAAAGGTGTGTTAGAGTTGCTAAATTCATTTGCAGAATTGCGAAGTAAATTTGATAATTTACATCTTCATTATGTTGGATGGGAGGACAATCAAAATAAGTCTGTTCAAAATTACTTATCTGTTTTAACCCATGAATTATCAATTTCAGACTATGTATCTTTTCATGGATATAAAAAAGCTGGAGCCGAGCTCAACAAGTTTTACAGATTGTCAGATATATATGTTTTACCATCTTATCACGAAGGTTTTCCGAGAACTATATGGGAGGCCATGGCTAATAGTTTGCCAGTAGTTACAACAACTGTTGGTAGTATACCAACGCGCTTAAAACCTGATTATCATGCTGTATTGATCGAGCCAAAATCCGCTTCAGAAATATCAAAATCAATTATGAAAATTATAAAAAACAAAAGTTTTAGGATGCGACTTATAAAAAATGGAAGAAACCTTGCAAAAAATTATACATATGAGTCATTGAGCAAGCAACTTACAACAAAAATTAAAGTACTATTAAATAAGTAAAAATAGTATTGTAGAAAATAAATTATTAATCTAATTAAAAATAACATGACAATATTAGGAATTAATTTTAATCACGATTCAGCCGTAGCAATTATTAAAGAAAATAAAATAATAGCTGCGATTGAAGAAGAGAAAGTTTCAAGAACAAAGCAAGATTTTGGTTGGCCAAAAGAGTCTATTAAAAGGTTATTCAAAGAAAAAAATATTAAGAAAAAAGAAGTGGATATTATAGCTTTAGATAAGAGTTTTCTGGAAATGATGTCTACTTATGATATTAAATATAATTTTACAAAAAGAAAATTTGATAAAAATCAAGAATACATTAACAGGATTACATCATATTTAAGCCTTACACAGAGAACAATCAAAACTCAAGATAATATAAAAATTTTTGAAAAACTTATACACGATGAAGGTTTCATTAATGCGAAAATTGTTTTTTATGATCATCATTTAGGACATGCAGCTAGTTCATATTACACATCCCCAATAAATATTGACTTAGTTATAACAAGTGACGGTATGGGAGGCGATAGTTCATTCAATTTTTATCTACCTTCAAACCAAGGTTTAAAACTTATTAAAAAAAATAGTTATAAAGTTTCAGTAGGTGCATTTTATTCAATGATTACAAAGTTATTGGGTTTCAGACCTACTAGACATGAAGGTAAAATTACTGGACTCGCTGCTTATGGAAAACATACTGAGTTAATTGATAAGTTTAGAAATCTATGGAAAATAGATAAAGACAATAATCTTAGTAGATATCCTTTCGATAAACTGAATGAAGAGTGGAATAGATTAAAGATTTCATCAAAGATTAGTTACTCAGAGCAAATCAATATCAAAAATGCATCATTTGGTAACCTAAACGATTATGCTAAAAGAAACTTAGTTTTATTGGGGTGGTTAAAAGAAAACACCAAAGGTTTTTCAAAGGAGGATATTGCATTTGCTTGTCAAAAAATCGCGGAAGAAATTACCTTAAATGAAATCAAAAACGTAAAAAATAAATTAAATAAAAAAAGAATTTCAGTGGCTTTATCGGGTGGTGTTTTTGCAAATGTGAGGATTAATCAGTTTGTGTATGAGTTAGATTTTGTTAAAAATATATTTATTCATCCTGCTATGGGAGATTCAGGATTAGCACTTGGAAACGCAATTTTAGCTGATATCAACTTTAGTTCCAAAAAATTTATAGAACGTAATTACCCACTGAAGCATACCTTTTTAGGGCCAAACTATCATAATGATTTATTGGAATACATTGAAGAATTTGATAGGGATGATATAGTATGCGTTGAAATGAAAGATTCGGCAAAAACTATTGCTGATTTATTATATAAAAACAAAATAATTGGTTTATGGAATGGACCATTAGAATGGGGCCCGAGAGCACTAGGTAATAGATCCATCATCTTAAATACATTTGACAAAACTGTAAATGATACATTAAATAAAAGATTGAACAGAACAGAATTTATGCCCTTTGCCCCAGTTGTTTTAGATAAGTGTGCTAAGAAATACTTTCCAAAATACGAATTTAAAGTTCCAGCTGCAGACTATATGACAATAACATATGACACAGACCCTAAGTATCATGATTTATTGCAAGCAACTGTTCATATTGACGGTACAGCGAGACCTCAAGTTGTAAACAAACATATATCACCTCTTTATTACTCAATTCTTAATGAGTTTCATAATATAAGCGGATGTGGTGCAATGGTAAATACTAGTTTTAATGCTCATGAAGAGCCAATTCTGAGCAACCCAACAACAGCAATAAATTCCTTGCTAACTGAAAGAGTTGATTATTTAGTAATGGAGAATTACTTGTTTTATTTAAAGCAAAAAAAATGATTTTTTAATACATAAAATAATACTATTTATTTTAAATTTTATATTTAAATCTAGTCATGATAGACGTTGTTATAGCTACTTATAATCGATCAGAACATGCTTTTGAACTTGCTAAAGACTTATCCAATTACAATAAATTTTTAGCCAAGATAATAATTGTAGATAGCTCTGATAATTTTGAAAAAATAAACTCTAATAACCCAATTATCAATCATATTCATTCAAGTCATAAAAATCAACCATACCAAAGATATTTAGGCGCCAGCCTTTGCTCAAGCGAAATTGTATTATTTCTTGACGATGATATGTCACTAATTGATAAAACATTGTTTGAGGATTTAAATTATTTCTTTAAAAAAAAGAATATTATCGCTGTTAACTTAAATTTTAAAAACATTAACAATTTTCTTCAAAATGTTCCAAAAAGCCTATTCACAAACAAAAAAAGCAGATTCTTATCTTTTTTAATAGGTCACATGAATGCTGAGAAAAATAAATATATTTACTGCGGAATAAAGGGAGAACGTATTTCAAATGAAAATATAAATTATTTAAGTGGAGGCTCATTTGCCTGTAGTTTAAAATTTTTATATTCGAATTTTAATTTCCAATTATTTGATTTATATGAAAACAAACTTGGAAAAGGTGAAGATGGAATTATGGGGTATACTATTAGCAGGACGGGAAATATCTGGTCAGCCGAAAAACAATATTTTTTACATAATGACTATTCTGATAGTACTTATTCAACATCTTATTATAATTTTTCAAAGAGAGTAATGTTTAGTAGATTATTTTTATCATACGAATATTATAGACAAAATAATAAACCGTTATTCTACGGCTTTATAAGATATCAACATTATGCACTAGGAAGAATTTTGGGCTCCATAATTAATTGTATTGTAAATTATGAAAGAAAAAAAATAGAGATTTTTATGGGTAATATTACAGGATGGCTTTTGACTTATACTTTTTATTTCAAATATATTAAGATTGAAAATTCAGTTTGGTCATATCGACTAAAAAAAGATTTGGACAAAATTAAATTGATGTAAATGAAATCAAAAGCTTACAATTTATTTATTTTTTTCATAGCTTTTCCTTGCATAGATATTTTTGGATTGTCCATTACATTATTTTTATTTTTTTCTCATTTAATTTTTACTAAATATAAATTCTCTAACCCATTTAGTTCCTTAATTTACTCTGGAATTTTTATTTCAGCTTTAATATCGTTATTTTCATCATACTTTATAAGTGAAGTTGATAATCCGTCAATTACAAATACATTATTACTCTTTGCTAGATTGTTTTATTGGCTTTCTGTTGGTTTATATTTTGAAAAAAATTTCAAAGTTGAATATATATACAACACATCAAAGTATTTTTTTTATGGTCTTCTTTTTTCAATTTGCACTTACTATTTCTTTCAGTTTGAGTTTGAATTAGGTCCGATTAAGTATAGCTATATTTTTAGACGTAATGAGTTCGTATTTAATTTTTTGTGCTCTTTTCCATTTGCTTATCATTTTGTTACTAACCAGAAAACTCTTAGATATTTTAAGTTTTTATTTATTATACTATGTTTTTTAGCGATGTCTTTTACTGATGGACGAAGTGGTTTTATTTTATTTATTTTTCAAATACTAGTAATTTATTTGATTACAAATAATTTTCAAAAAAAAAATATATTTAAATATTTTTCCTTTGCAGTATTTTTATTCTTAATTATTACATCTTTTAATATTAAAATTGCCGATCTGATTCGACCTGTTAGTGAAAGAACAGCTAACTTAATATTATCTGAAGGTGACGGTGATATTAATTATGATAAGTCTCTTATGGTCAGATCTTTAATGATTGATAAATCAGTTAGTATTATTAAAGAATATCCGGTTGCAGGAATAGGTTTTGGTAATTTTATTAACTATGATTATGATTTAATTGAATTACGCAAATATGATCGATTACTTAAGGCTGGGTTTAGAGATAAATATTTTAATACGAGATCGACTCACAATACATATCTTGAGATATTAACTGAATTTGGTATTATTGGTGGGATAATATTCGCTCTACTATTTTATAAGGGGCTTACAATTTTTTTAAATAATATTTTTAAACAAAAAATTATTTATTTGTCCTTACCCTTTATAACTATTCTGATTTATTTTGGATTTATTTCAGCTTTAACCGGAACAATAACATGGGTTCTAATCGGTATTTCAAGATCTAAAATATTTATTTCAGACGATAAATTCTATAATAAAAATTAAATATTACTTTTTTGCAAAACAAGAAATTATTGATTGTCGGCCCAATTTTTAATTCTCCCTCAGGTCCTGTTGGGCCTGGAGGCTTATTGTATACAAAATTAAAAATAAAAGGTTATAGTGTAGTTAAAACCAGCCATTTTAAAAATAAGATTTTAAGAATGACACACACTGTTTACTCAGTATTAAATTATAAAAAATATGATATAATATTGCTTCAAAGCTATGGGCTTTTAGCATTTATAATGGAGGATTTGGTATCCAGAATTGCTACTTTATTAAAAAAGCCTATAGTATTTACTTTACATGGTGGGGCATTTCATGAGTTTTATAATAGATATCCAAATTGGGTAAATAAGGTTTTGTCAAGGGCAAATACAATTACCTCCCCATCACTATTTCTAAAGGATTTTTTTGAAAAATTAGGTTACGATGTTGTTTACATACCTAACAGTATTGACACTAACATTTTTAAAGAAAATAGAAATACTAATAAATTTTCGCTCTTATGGGTACGAGCATTCGAAGATATTTACAATCCACAATTGGCAATTTATTCATTTGCAAAAGTTTTAAAAAATTTTTCTAAGGCAACCCTGACAATGGTAGGTCCTGATAAAGGTGAACTCGATAAATGTAAAAAACTGATACAGGAGCTAAAATTACAAGCTAAAATAAAAATTACTGGATTTATTCCAAATCATGAATTGCCAAATTTATTTAATTCACATCATGTATACCTAAATACAACAAGCTATGAAAGCTTTGGTGTTGCGTTAATTGAAGCAGGATCATGTGGAATCCCAGCTGTTAGTACTAATGTTGGTGAAATCCCTTTGATTTGGAATAACGAAAAAAACATTCTTTTGAGTGAACAAACGGTTGAGCATTTTAGTCAACAAATCCAAAGACTCTTAAATGATGATAATTTATACAATACTATTTCAATTAATTGTAAAAAAAATGTAAAGAAATATGATTGGGATGTGGTTTATAACTCTTGGAAAAAATTAATCAATAAAATTAAATAAATATCATGTGCGGAATTGGTGGAGTATTTGACCTTAATGAAAATCAAATTTCTAAAGATAATCTAATTAAAATGGGTGATGTACTTAATCACCGAGGACCTGATGAGTTTGGAGTTTTTCAATTTAAAAATATTGGTTTAATACACAGAAGATTATCAATACTTGATCTTTCAACTTCAGGGAAACAGCCGATGAAAGATTCTTCTGATAGGTATATCATAACATTTAATGGTGAAATATATAATTATCAAGAGTTGAAAAAGGATTTAATAAGTGAAGGAATTAATTTTAAATCAAAAACAGATACCGAAGTTTTATTAGAATTATATGCGATATATGGAAAAAATATGCTCAGCAAACTAAACGGAATGTTTGCTTTTGCAATTTTTGATAAAATTAAAAATGAGCTGTTCATAGCTAGAGACAGAATTGGTATAAAGCCACTTTATTGGACCTTACAAAATAATAAATTTTATTTCTCAAGTGAACCAAAAGGTATATTTGCAGCGGGAGTTTCTAGATTATTTAATACAAAAATTAGTAAAGAGTTGTTGCTCAGCAAGTATGTAGCCGGTAGACAAACTGTGTATAAAGATATTTACAGATTGCTGCCTGGGCATTGTATTAAGATTTCAAATACGAAAAAGATTTCAATTTCCAGATGGTGGGATTTACCAAAAATAATACATAAAAATAGATCTAACCCAATAAAAAATCCAATCAAATGGTTCAGAGAAACTTTAATTTCTTCAACAAAATATCGTACAATTAGTGATGTACCAGTTGGTGTTATGCTTAGTGGAGGTTTAGACTCAAGTTCTATAGCATATGCTCTCAGCCAAATTGATTTATCAAATAAATTAAATTCATTTAATGTTGCATTTAAGGATAAAAAATATGATGAATCTTTATTAGCAAAGGAAGTAAGTGAAAAATTCAATCTTAGTTTTAATAAGATTTACCTAGAAGGAAAGTCTTTGGATAAGGCGTTATTAGACGCAGCTTATTTATATGACGAGCCCCTTGTACACCATAATGATCCTCAAATGCTTGATCTTTCTAGATTTGCAAAACAAAAGGTTACTGTTTTACTTTCAGGTGAAGGTGGTGATGAATTACTTGGAGGATATTATAGGTATAAACCTCTAAAATATTTTAGATTTTTAAAATTTTTTAGTTTGGTATTTAGTTTTTTAAAAAAACTACCTTCAGATGGAATAATTAATCGATTTGAAAAATTAGAGAGATACTTAAATTTAAAAACAATTGATGATGCTGTTTTGTGTAATGCGTTTGATATTTATCCTGATGATTTAAAAAAGTTTGGCTACGCTGGCCCTTTTAATCAAAGTAAATATAGATTAGAATTACTGGAGGAAGCTAAAAGTATTTTTCCAAATAATCCATCAAGGCAATGTATGTATTTAGATATGTTTATTCATATGGCGAGTGTATTGGACAGGAATGATAAAATGACCATGGGGGCGAGTATTGAGTGTAGAGTACCTTTTCTTGATCATAGAATTATTGAAAATACTTTATCTATGGAATCATGTTTATTCAATAAAGGTAAAAAAGGTAAGTATTTATTAGTCCAAAGTGTTGGAAAAAATCTGCCTGATTCAGTGGTTAATTTTAGAAAACTTGGTTTTAGCGTACCGTGGGAAACAATATTCAAAAAAAGCTCTCTTTTTAGAGAATTTTATAATAATGACTTAAAGAATAATTTGTTAGTCCAAACCAATAATTTAGATATTTCAATTATCAAGAAAGAGTTTGAGTCTGGTTCCCAAACTGCAAGATATTTGATTAGAAGATTATTTATGTTTACAATTTGGCAAAAAACCTGTATAGATCCATACAATTAAATTGAAATGAATTTTAACATTCCAAAATATATTATAGAATTAAATGAAACAAGATAGTTTAATTTTGGTTAATATTTTTAATTATAAAAATTATAATATTTAATATTTATGTTAAGAAGGATTATATTTAATTTTGGCGTTTTTTTAAGAAATCCTTCTCTAAAAAATCATTTACATTTTCTAAACAAGAGTAATGATTGGTCATTAACTGAGCTTGAAAAATATCAGCTTAAAAAACTTAAAGAAATTGTTTGGTATGCATATGAAAATTCTGCCTTTTACAATTCTTTTTTTAATCTTAAAAAGTTTCATCCATCTCAAATAAAAACCTTAGCAGATATAAATAAAATTCCAATAATCGATAAGGAAAATGTTATAAAAAATACAAGAACTATTCAAGCAAATTATAAAGGAAGGACTTTTAAATCTGTAACTTCTGGATCAACTGGACAATCATTGTCTTTTTTTCGAGATGAGCCTGCAGATTCTTTTAATAGAGCATCAATTCAAAGAGGTTACTCTTGGCACAATGTATATCAATGGGAGAAGAATGGTTACTTTTGGGGATTTAATTTTTCTTTTTTTCAAAAAATTAAAACTAATTTTTTTGATTATTTACAGAACAGGTTTCGGGTGTTTAGTTATGAAAATATTTATTTAGAAAAATTTATAAAAAAACTTTCTGATGCGAAATATATACATGGATATTCATCAATGATTTATGAGGTTGCTAAGATTATAAATAATAATGAGCTTGTTAAGCCAAAAGGAATTAAAATGGTTAAAGGAACTGCTGAAAAAATATATGATAGTTATCATGAAGAAGTTTTAAAAGCATTTGGTACTAAAATTATTAGTGAGTATGGTGCTGCTGAATCTGGCATAATTGCTTTTGAATGTCCAGAGGGAAAAATGCATATAAATATGGAAGGTGTAATTGTAGAAGAA
>MDTA01028090.1_pt1 | contig 18876 bp, 29 predicted proteins | sample 811151 | NCBI WGS metagenome assembly MDTA01 (sample SAMN05326648, study PRJNA326480) | marine metagenome | isolation source: seawater | place: Indian Ocean: South | collected 2010
AATGGAATGCAAACTCAAAAACAAACTAGGAAGGCCCATATTACCAGCGCGCGCGAAGGTGATAGCTGGAATATTTTGACCGATGAGACTAAACAAGCTGATAATCATTCTTTAAAATTACAGCTCCGCGATATTGTGGCCAGTTATTCCAGCCGCGAATCTTTTGACGAAAATTTAGAAAAATTTAGAAGGGCTGCTCAGGATGTAATACCAGCTGATATAGATAAAACTGACGTTGTTGAAAATTTAGGTAAAGTTTTATCTTTAAGTAAAAAAGAAACTAGCTCAGTTTTAAATGGTTTACTTGATACCATTGGCCAAGCTGGTTATGAAAACGACCAGCCGTTAAACCGCGCTACAATGGTTAACGCTGTTACAGCTGTTGCGCATAAGGCCGAAGCTGATGATGTAGATTTTTGGCAACGTCTAGGCGGTCAAGTTTTAGATCTAAAAAAATCTGACTGGAATCGCGTAGCGGTTGCCGCATAGCACCAGTTCATAAAAACGCCTTAACCAAGGTGAAAATTAAAGGCCCTACTGGGGCCTTTTTTTTGGCCTTTACAAGGTATAATAAATATATAACTATATGGGATATTAGAAAAATATAAAAAGGAGTCTAATAATGAGTAAATTTATAAAAGCTATTAATAAGTGCGGCGGCGTTGTTAAATATAAAACGCTGGCTTTTGGTCCTAATAACGGTTGTGAACAGTGTTTTTATAATAATGAATTGGATTATACTAACGCGGAAAATTTCACGCTATGTATTGAATGCGCCGAAGATTTAAAAGAATTAACAAGAGATATAAAAAACGGAGTCATTCAATGTCAATAAAGCCGAAAAAAATAACAATTTCTTTAAATGTTGATCAATTCAACGCGATTGTATCAGCTTTAACTAGCGCTGATATTTATAACCAAACTTTTGAAGAATCAGGTTTAAACGAATATGAACAAAAAATATGGACGCAAGCTTTTAAAAAATTTGGTTTAGATTTGACGGAAGGATAAACCAAAATAAATAAAAAATTAAAGGCCCATTTATTGGGCCTTTTTTTATGCGTCCAGCTGGTGAAGCTTTACAAGTTATATAAATATATGCGATAAGAATTTAAACATTAATGAAAAGGAGTCTTAATAATGTTAAAAACGGTTGTTAATTCAACGGCGATGAAAACCACATATTGCGCCGTTACTTATAGAGCTGGGCGCGGCAATAACTTTGCTACTTGTCCAAAAACTTGTAATTTGAATCCGAGCGCTTGCGGCGCGGCTGGTATTGATAAAGAATATTTAAATACTTTATTAGATGCGGTCCCAGCTGGCGGAATCAGTTTTACTTATTCACATTTTAACTTTTTAAATTATGCGCATTTATTAAAACTGGGCCGTACTGTTATTAATTACAGCGCGGACAATTTTAAGGCCGCATTGAATGCGTTTAAAGTTTTACCAACTGTTATCAATGTAAATATTAAATTTTGGGAAGGTAAAAAAACGCGAATCATTGACGGCGTTAAAATTGTTAAATGCCCCGCGGAAGGTAATAAGTTAATGAATTGCCGCAATTGCGGCGCTGGGCGGCCGTTGTGCGCGCGTTTAGATCGTGACTATATTATTGGTTTTACTGATCACGGCACATATAAAAAGGCCGCAAGCGATGAAAAAACGCGCGGCGGCTGTTATGCTACTGGCGGCCATGTTGCGCTTCACTGGGCCGCAACAGCTCGCGCTGATCACGCGGAGTCAGATTCGCAAGTATTAAAGCGCTTTGTTAAAACTTTGCCATATGGGCAAGTTTTACGGCATCATATCGCTGGCGATATTGGGAAGGAATCTAAGTAAATGGATTTTATAATATATATTTTGTTTAAGCGGTTTTTTAAAAAACGGCGTAAAATTTAAAAAAAAACGGCCCAGTTTCTGGGCCTTTTTTATTGCCGTTTTCAGGGCTGCTCCAGCAGCTGCAGAAAAAGCTTATTTTAATTTATTCCTATCTTAGCGCTATCACTAATAAACTTAGCATTTACTAACAATGTAAAAACCTGGCCGAACAAACTTAGACCAGCCTAAAATAGTTTGGGCAGCTACTAACAAACTTAGCCCTTACTAACTTTTATTAATATACGTTTTAAATAGTTAAACTTGCGCGGCGCGGCCGCTGGGGCGTGGGCTAAAACGTATGGGCCGTTAACAGCTGGCCAGCTGGCGCAATTGCTGGGGCGTGGGCGCTCACTATCTGGGCGGTTTTACTGGGCCGTTAACAGCTGGCCCAGCTGGCGCGAATCCGTCCCCGCTGGCGCTGGCCCAGCCCCCATGATTCGGGACCAGCTGGCCGCGATCAGCGGCCCCAGCTGGCGCGATTCCTTCCCCAGCTGGTGAAGAAAAAAAGAAAAAAAATAATAAAAAATGTGGAAAAAATAATAAATCAGGGGCCCTAGAAAATAGAGGCTAAAACAGGAAAAATGTAACAAAATCAATGACTTAGCGCCGCGCGACCATTGCGCCAGCAGCGCTAGCTAGAGCTAAGTTTTTCACTAACAATTATAAATAATTTGATATGGCCATTAACTATATTATAATAACCCATAAATCGCATATAATTTTAAGGCAAGGGGCCCCTACATGGATGGTAGAATACAAGACGAGAGGATACTTAAACTTGAACTAAGACTAGCTCAGTTAGAGAAGAATGAGGAGTGTCAAAATACGTTTTTAAGTTTTGTAAAAAACATCTGGCCAAGCTTTATTCAGGGCAGGCACCACGAAATAATATCAGAAAAGTTAGAAAGAGTAGCTCGTGGAGAACTGAAACGTCTAATAATTAATATGGCACCCCGACATACTAAATCAGAGTTTGCATCTTTTTTGTTTCCTGCATGGATGATGGGTAGAAACCCTAGTATGAAAATCATTCAGGCAACTCACACGACAGAACTTGCTGTTAATTTTGGTAGAAAGGTAAAGAATCTTCTTGAAACGGACGAGTTCAAAACAGTTTTTCCTAATGTGAGCCTTGCAGCTGACAGTAAAGCATCGGGTAGATGGGATACAAACAAGGGCGGCATGTATTATGCTGTCGGTGTTGGATCAAACTTAGCTGGTCGAGGTGGTGATCTTGTCATAATCGATGATCCGCACTCGGAACAGACCGCGATGAGTAACAATGGTTTTGAAGATGCATGGGATTGGTACACTGGGGGCCCCCGACAGAGACTACAGCCTGGTGGAAGTATCGTTTTAGTGCAGACTAGGTGGTCAGAAAAGGATTTAACAGGTCAGTTACTACGTTCTATGGCTAAAGATCCTATTGCAGACCAGTGGGAGATAGTAGAACTGCCTGCTATTTTTGAAAATGGGCAGCCCTGCTGGCCAGAATATTGGAGTTTGGACGATTTAACAGCAGTAAAAGCGTCAATACCGCCCAGTAAATGGAATGCACAGTACCAACAGCAGCCTACAGGCGAAGAAAATGCAATAATTAAGCGAGAATGGTGGAGAAAATGGGAAAAAAAGAATGTTCCTAACCTACAATACGTCATTCAGAGCTACGATACGGCTTTTTCAAAGCGTGAAACGTCAGATTACAGTGCGATAACCACATGGGGCGTTTTTTATCCAGAAGAAATAGGGGGCCAGCCCGCTTTGATACTGTTAGATAGTATAAAAGACAGGTGGGACTTTCCAGAATTAAAGAATGTTGCGTTAGAGCAGTATAATTATTGGGACCCCGAAACAGTTATCATAGAAGCCAAGGCAACGGGGCTACCTTTGACCCACGAACTACGGAACATGGGCATACCTGTTGTTAACTTTACACCGAGTAAAGGTAATGATAAGGTATCCAGAGTACATTCTGTATCACCTTTGTTTGAAGCTGGGATGGTTTGGGCCCCCGATGAGACTTTTGCAGAGGAGATGATAGAAGAGGTTGCAGCTTTTCCAAATGGAGAGTATGATGACCTTGTGGATAGCATGACACAGGCTTTAATGCGATATCGTCAGGGTAATTTTGTACAGTTACCTTCAGACGATTGGGAAGAGAGCGATGGGTCTGCTCAAGTGAGAGCATATTATTGAGGTGACGATGGCTGACAGTGTAGTACGCAACGCAAACAAAGAAGACATTCCAATTTTTGATAGCGATACTGATCTTGGTGATCAATTTTTCTTAGAACAAGATCTTGATAACTTAACTGAAGACCCTGATGATATTATACAAAGACTTATGGACGATCCAAATGCGTTAGATCCTTTGGATCAAGACACAACTAGAGCGCCTGAAAAATTTATAGAACCGTTAGATGCTATTAGTAAAAAGATGTTAGAGTTTGAGGGTTTTGCAGAGCCTGCTCTAGGCGGTATTGATTTATTAGATATTAATTATGTAAAGCCAAAAGCTATCCCTTTGAAATATGGTGGGTCCCCAGGAATAGAAGGTTTGATGAAGAAAACAACTATTGAGATACAGGAGATCCCTGCTGACAGAGAGATGTTAGTTATGAGCCGTATAATGAAAAAAGCAGGAAAGTCCAAGACCAACGACCCACGCCTCATGGCCCAGCTAGCACAGGTTCTTGGAAGAGATGGCTAGAGAAGATTTTCAACCTAGTGATGCTTTACCCCCTACGGGGCAAGATAGAAGACCTTTAGCTGGCATAGGTTATTTTTTACCAATGACTGTTCCTAAAACCACGCCTTTTGGTGAGGTGGGTCTGAGTGATATTCAGATGGGTATGCCACAAGCGATAAAGGATGCTTCCAGTGGTATTATGAAGTTTGGTGCTCTTATGCGCGGCGAACTTAGCCCGCAGGAAATACAGCAACTAGCTTTTGATACGTCTATGAATGTAACTGGCGGTACCTTATTAGGATCTCAATTACTTCCAAAGGCAGTCCCAAAAGGTGCACTAGGTATGGCAGCTTCTAAAATCCCTGACGATTTAAATCTAGGATCAGGAAGTTTGTTTAGTCCTGAAATTAAAAAAGGACGTAAACTTTTGATTGTGTCGTGTAGTGCAGATAAATGTCCAGATCCTGGGGATATGGCAGCATTTGATCGTTACACAGGAGATATGTTCAAAAGTATAAAGAAGCAGGGTATTCCTGAAGAGAATGTAGATTTAGCCATTATGTCTGCCAAATATGGTTTGATACGGCGAGACACAAAGATACCAAACTACAATGTAAAGATGGATAAAGAGATAGCAAATAATCTTTTGAACGATCCTACTCAGGTCAACCGTATTAAAAATACTATTGAGGGTTATGATGAAGTTGTTGTAGAAGGTTCCAGCTTATACAAGGATGTAATTAAAAAGGCTGCTGGAGATGCGCCTATAACTGATTATAGATTAGACTATGAAAAAACTTTACCAAAGGGCGAGCGTAGCAACTATGGATCTGGCAGACAGAAACAATCTGTAGGTAAATTTATAAGATCTAACACTCCGCAAGATGTTTTTCATTATACTCCTGATGCAGAGTTAGGGTTTACAGTTTTTGATCCAGACAAAGCTCCTAGTGCTTTGGATGCTCTTGGTACACATGTTGGGACATCAAAGGCTGCTAAAGAAAGGTTTGAAGCTTTGAATGCTTTAAGACTTGGTCCTTTATCTAAAACTCCCAAAGGTAATTTAGGATATGATGAAGCAGGTAATCTAATACCAAGAACCACATTTGGTGGCACCTATCCTTTGAAAGCAGATTTAAGTAAACCTTACACCCCTAAAGGAAAAGCAGGCTCTAGGGTAAAAGATGTAGATGTTTGGGATGAAGAAGGTATTAATATGCATCTACTTATAGAATATAATAAAGATCGTTTCGGTGATGCTTATTCTCCTAAAGCATTCGATATGGGTCATCTAGTTGGGGACAAGCCCAACTTTCCTTTTAGTGACTTTCGTAAATTTATAGGGGAGTTTAGAAAAAAATTAGCAGAAGAGGGTTTTACACATTTACCATATTACAATGCAGTAGAGGATGCAGGAAGTTTATCCTATGTTATGTTAACGGACAGACCCAAAGGTAGCAAAGCTGTTTTGAAAGGCAAGTTTGGTAAAAACGATCCAAGAGAAAGAACAAACCCAGACATAATGAAAGAAGACGGCGGAGCCATATTACCTTTGGGAGAAAGACCTGCATGGTTAAGCCGTGCTTTAGATCCTTCTACGCCTATGACAGAAAGTTTAGAAACAGTTCGGACAGCTTCTATTGATGGTAGATTGTTCCCTACTATACGTTTAGTTGAAGGAGAGTTAGTTAGATATCCAACGATAGAAGACGCTTATCAAGCTTCTTTGGACAAAAAAGATTTCATTCAATTTAAAAATGATGACGAAGCAACTAGCTTTAGTAAGTTATTAAGTCAAATGATAGCTAACAAAAGACAGAGCCCTGATACGATGAAAGCAGGTGGCGGTGTAATATCTTTGAAGGATAAAGCGGTAAACATGAACCGCGGACCACAAGGTATTGAACCTTTTATAAAATTCATGGTATAGTTCCTGAAAGGAGATTTACATGGCAAGAGAACCAATAGGCAGCATGATGGAGAATGTGCCATCTCAGTTGAACGAAGAAGAGTTGGCGGCTGAAGTAGAAGTTGAAATGCCTGAAACATTAGACATGGACCCTGTTCCTGATAACGTGGAGATCATGGAAGAGGACGATGGCAGTGTTGTTATAGACTTTGACCCACGGGACAAGCGCGATGCTGACATGGATTTCTCTGCTAATTTAGCTGAGGACATGCCAGATGATTTACTGGGTAGGATTGCCAGTGAGTTGATTGGTGAGTTTGATGAGAACAAGAGTGGTAGACAGGAGTGGGAAGATGCTTTCGCTAACGGTTTGGAGTTGTTGGGATTTAGTTACGAAGAAAGGTCACAGCCTTTCAGAGGAGCCAGCGGTGTCACGCACCCCTTGCTTGCAGAGTCCGCTACGCAGTTCCAAGCTCAAGCCTTTAATGAATTGTTGCCGCCCACTGGACCCGTGCGAACAACTGTGCTTGGCTCAAGCACTCCTGAAAAAGAAGACCAAGCTCAACGTGTAAAGGAGTTTATGAACTATTACATAACCTGTATTATGGAAGAGTACACGCCTGAGTTAGATCAGATGCTATTTTACTTGCCGCTAGCAGGTAGTACGTTTAAGAAAGTTTACTATGATGAGAACTTGGACCGAGCTGTAAGTAAGTTTGTGCCTGCAGAAAATTTGATTGTACCGTACAACACGAGTGATTTAGAAACTTGTCCTAACATCACACAAGTTTTGAAGATGAGCTTGAATGATTTGAGAAAGAGACAGGTATCTGGTTTTTACAAAGACATACCTGTGATACCAGCTCAGTCTGATTCTGGCAGTTTATCTGACGAGATTGAGAGAATAGATGGTATGTATCCATCTCAGATAGATTATGACTGTACATTATTGGAGTGTCATGTAGATCTGGATCTTGAAGGTTACGAAGAGATGGACGAGGACGGTGAGCCAACAGGAATCAAGGTACCGTATATTGTCACCATATCACAGGATAATGGCCAGATACTGGCGATTCGCAGGAACTACAAAGAAGATGACAAGAAGAAAGCGAAGATACAATATTTTGTACATTACAAGTTTCTTCCAGGCTTTGGGTTCTATGGTTTAGGTTTAATACATACTATTGGCGGCTTATCAAGAACCGCGACTGCTGCGTTGAGACAGTTGATTGATGCAGGCACATTATCGAACTTGCCAGCAGGATTTAAAGCCCGCGGCCTACGGATCAGGGATGATGATGAGCCTTTACAGCCTGGAGAGTTTAGAGATGTAGATGCCCCAGGAGGTGATATCAAAGCAAGCTTGATGTCATTACCATTCAAGGGACCTGACCAGACTTTGATGAGTTTGTTAGGGTTTGTAGTTAATGCAGGACAACGATTCGCTACCATAACAGATTTAAAAGTAGGCGATGGCAATCAACAGGCAGCCGTGGGTACTACCATAGCGATGTTGGAACAGGGCTCACGGGTCATGTCTGCTGTTCATAAGAGATTGCATTATGCAATGAAGTTAGAGTTTAAGTTGTTATCTAATGTCATGGCAGAGTTTTTACCTGACGAGTATCCGTATAGTATTACAGGTGTGGATGGCAGTATAAAGAGAACTGACTTTGATGACCGTGTAGATGTATTACCTGTATCTAATCCTAATATATTCAGTCAGGCACAGAGGATCTCGTTAGCACAAACCAAGATGCAGCTTGCGACAGCCGCGCCTGATATGCACAACTTATACGAAGTATTTAGAGATATGTATGAAGCGTTGGGTGTAAGAGATATTGACAGAATATTGAAGAGAACACCTGAACCTGAAGCTGTACCAAAAGATCCTGCACAGGAGAACATAGATGTTCTTGATCAGATAAGTTTAGTGGCATTTGAAGGACAGGATCACGAAGCTCACATTATGGCTCACATGGTTTTTGGCTCTACACCTTTGGTAGCTCAGTCACCACAGATGGCTGTGACTTTACAAAAGCACATCATGGAGCATGTAAAGATAGGAGCTCGTGAGCGAGCTGCGGTTGATTTGATACAAGCTGGCGGTGGTGAGGCTGTATCAGAAGAACAGATGATTGACTTAGAAGCTAAGACAGCTCAGTATGTAGCTGAGGGTATGTCTAGATTGAAGGCCTTGAGTGCTGAACTATCTGGAGCGGGTAAGCCTGATCCGTTAGTACAGTTGAAGGAGAAGGAGTTACAGGTTAAGGCCCAAGCTGAACAGAATGATGCTCAGATTGACAGGCAGAAACTTGGACTTGAAGCGCAGAAGGTTGCACAAAGAGATGCACAGTTTGATAAGAGACTAGAAAGTCAGGAGAAGCAGACTGCGGCAAGGATTAATGCAGCTGAGAGAAGAGAGCAAATGAAACAACAAGGAGGTCAAGGTGGCTAAAAAAAATAAAACATCTGTAGTAAATTTAGGAGCGGCAGCGGGAAGTGGAGCAGCCATAACATTAATGCCTTTTAAAGCTGCAGGACCATCAGGGATAATTGGAGCAGCTGAAGGAAGTAAGATGTTAAAAAAGATTACTAAAAAGAAGGGTAAATAACATGGCTAAAAAAGGTGACAAAAGAACTGAAAAAGATTTAAGAGAAGAATATTTCGATGGACCAGCATCAGATACTATGTCTTTTGAAGAGTTTTTAATTAAGCAGGGTCATGGTGATAAAGTTAAACCTGTAAAGATGGCAGGCGGCGGTGAGGTTTACAGCGTGCGCGGTGACATGAGTTATTACAAAGACTTGATGTAATGGTGACGGCTTTCATGCTTGCCTGTTATATGAATGGTGTAGCTCAGGGAGCCGTGTATTTTAAGTCTGTCAATGATTGTACTTACTACACAAAATTTTTAAGTAAGCAGGAGTACAAGAATGAGGTGGGTCAAAGTGTTACATACGAGTGTATTTGTAAGTTAGTTCCGAGTATCAATTCTGATAAGGTAAAAGTATACTGATGGTGCAGAAAAAATTACAAAAAGGTTCTATATTAGATGAATATGATCTTGACGGTGATAACGAAATTACCAATGAAGAACTACAGCAAGCAAAAGAAATTAAAGAAACAGAAACAAAACTTAGAAAAAACTTAGCGCAATTACGCATGGCAAGATACACTTTGATTGGTATGGGTGTATTTACAGTTGCTATGTTTATAGTTCCTATTGAACGTGTTGAAGCCCTAGCAGATATATCTAATTTATTTTACATATCAGGAGCGGGTATTGTTGGCACCTACATGGGGACAAGTGCTTACATGGCAAAGAATGGAGTTAAATAATGTTACAAGCGTTGATAGGTCCAGTAACGGGACTTCTAGATAAATTTATACCTGACGCAGATCAGAAGGCGAAACTTGCCCACGAGATAGCCACCATGTCTGAAAAACATGCGCAGGAGGCTCTGCTTGCTCAGTTAGAGATTAACAAAGCAGAAGCTGCAAGCGGTTCTATATTTAAGGGTGGTTGGCGGCCAGCAGTTGGGTGGGTCTGCGCGATCGCTTTTGCCTATCACTTTATCGTAAAAGATTTAATTATATTTGGTGCAAGTTTTGCTGGTGCAGAACTACCAGAGCTGCCTGAATTTGACATGGGCACACTTTTAACGGTTCTCGGCGGCATGCTTGGCATCGGAGGACTCAGAACATATGAAAAGCAGAAAGGACTAACAAAATGAGTTTGTATGAAAATATAAATAAAAAAAGAAAAAGAATAGCTGCAGGAAGCGGTGAGAAGATGAGAAGCAAAGGTGCAAAAGGAGCGCCTACAGCTAAAAACTTTGCTCAGGCTAAGAAGACAGCAAGAAAACCAATGAAGAAAAAGAAGACATGAAGAACGTAAATAAATGTCCAGAATGTGGTTTTGAGCTCCCAGAAGGAGACTTTTGTCCAAATTGTAGAGTAAGAAGATGATAAGATTAAATTTAGAATTATTTAAATTTTTCAATAAAATTGGTAATTATTTTTACAGAAAACATGTAGAGGGTATACGGCGTGCCACCAGAGGATGATATTTGTTACATACATAAAGTAGCTTTTGTTAAAAAAGAAGTAGAAGAACCAATCCCTTTTGCAGGAATTATGAAATTTGTTGAATATAAGTGCCCTATATGTCAAACTACGTCTGATAGTATAAGAGATTATGAGACAGAATAGAAAAATATAGGGTTTTTATATAAATGAATGAGATTTATCTTGCACAAGCTGTATTTAGGCTTATAAATGAAGGAAGAGGATTGATTCGCGACACCTTAGAATTTGATAATGTAAAAAATATGGAACATTACAAAGGTCTGATGGGAGAGTTAAGATCTTTAAATTATTTAGAAGAAGAAGTAAAAAATCTTTTAGATAAAAAAGAACAAGAGGAAGAGTAATGGAAGCAACAGCTACTGAGTTAAATAAAACATATGTAGACCCCAATGACAGGGTTTTAGATCCAACTTTAATAGAAAAGAGTTTGATAGAGAGAATGCCTAAGCCTACAGGATGGAGGCTTTTAATATTACCATATAGAGGTAAAGGTAAAACTGAAGGCGGTATTTTATTACCAGATAAGATTGTAGAAGAGGGACAGATTTCCACACAAGTTGGTTATGTATTGAAAGCAGGGTCTTTGGCATACAAAGATACAGAAAAGTTTCCTACAGGCCCTTGGTGTGAAGAAAAGGATTGGGTAATGTTTGCCCGATATGCAGGATCTCGTTTTAAAATAGATGGCGGAGAAGTACGAATCTTGAACGATGATGAGATTTTAGCAAAAATAATGGACCCTGAAGACGTTTTACATTATTAATGAGGTAATTATGAGTGGAAAAGAAGCACAAGCAGAATTAGATTTGGACTTAGGAGAAGAAGAGGGTCCTGATGTTGAGGTTACGGTCGATAAACCAGCTGAGACAGCTGATGTAGAGGTTGATGCCAATGAAACTAATGAAACTGAAGACGAATTTAAGAAAAGTGAGAACCAAACTCAAAAAAGGATTAACCGCCTTACGAAAAAAATGCGTGAGGCTGAAAAAAATGCTGATGAAGCGCTTCGCTTTGCAAAGCAAAAAGAGCAAGAAAACCAACAATTAACTCAAAAACTAAATCAAATGGACACCAGTTACGTTGACCAGTACTCTAGTCGCGTAGAATCAGACATGGCTCAAACAGAAGCAGCTCTTAGAAATGCTATGGAGATTGGTGATACAGAGGCAGCGGTAGCTGCTCAAAGAAAAATGACACAGTTAGCCGTAGAAGCCGATAGAGCATCACAGGCTAAGGCTGCTAACGAAAAAAGACAAAAGCAGGCTCCAGCGCCGTCTATGGCCCAGCAAACAGCACCTCAAGCACCAGCAAGGCCTGATCCAAAGGCAGAAAGCTGGGCTCAACGGAATGACTGGTTTGGCGAAGATAGCGCTATGACCTATGCAGCTTTTGGTATTCATAAAGAACTTGTCGAACAAGAGGGGATTGACCCAAAGAGCGATGAGTACTATGATAGTTTAGATAGACGAATGAAGGAAGAATTTCCTCACAAGTTTAAGGAAGGATCTCAGAGTAAACGACCCGCCCAGACGGTTGCTTCTGTTAATAGATCCTCTGGTAACTCTGGGCGCAGTAGTGGGACTAAGGTTAGACTAACTCAAAGACAAGTAGCTATGGCGAAAAAACTGGGAGTAAGTCTAGAACAATACGCAAAATACGTTAAGGAGTAAAATTATGGAAAAGCAAGACGATATGTTTGAAGGTTCTATTAAGAGGACTCCTCGCGCAACACAGACAAGGGAGAAGGCGGCAGCGCGTAAGCCGTGGGCTCCACCATCCATGCTGGATGCACCACCCGCACCAGATGGTTTCAAACACAGATGGGTAAGAGCAGAAACTCGTGGCTTTAACGATACAAAAAATGTTTCCGCAAAGCTTAGAGAAGGTTGGGAACTCGTTAGAGCAGACGAATATCCAGATTTTGAAGCCCCAGTAGTAGATTCGGGTAAGTATGAAGGTGTTTTCGGAGTAGGTGGGTTAGTTTTAGCTCGCATGCCTGAAGAAACTATAGCGGAAAGAACTGCATACTTTAATCAGAGGAAAGCAGATCAGATGCAAGCAGTAGATCAGGACATGATGAGAGAAAACGCACATTCAACCATGACGATCAATAGACCTGATCGTCAATCTCGTGTAACCTTTGGCGGTCCTAAGAAGCAATAGGATGGCCCCCATTATTGGAGTAAAGTAAAATGGCAAATAATTTAACTGCTGGTTTTGGTCTTCGTCCGATAGGTAAGGTAGGTGGTAATCCATTTAATAATGCCACTACACAGTATGAGATTGCAAGTAACTATACAACAGCTATATACAATGGCGGAATTGTTATTCCGTTATCTAGTGGAACCATAGCGATTTCTGATCAAGCGGTATCCCCATTAGGTGTATTAGGTGGCGTAGAATTTGTAGACTCTACAACTGGAAAAACTACCTTTAAAAACTATTGGCCTGGATCAAACAACGTGAGTGTGGACACAAATTTTCCTGTGAAAGCATTCGTATTTGACGATCCTATGCAACTTTTTGTTGTGGTAGCAGATGGCACTAACACAAATAGAGCAACAGCTCTTGCTGATACTTTTGCTAACTGTGACATGGCAAGTGTAAATAATGGTAGCACTGTAACAGGTAGATCTAGCGACATGTTAGATATCAGCACAGCTGCTACTACTAATACATTAGATGTGAGGATTGTTGGTCTTTACGAGGATGAAGCTAATGAAGACTATTCTGCATTAGGTCATCAATATATCGTAAGATTAAATGGTCACTATAATCTTAACACAAGTGCGGCGGTTGGTACCTTCGCTACAACAGGCATATAGGAAGGGGTTAGAAAATGGCTATCTCAAGAGCACAATTAGCTAAAGAGCTAGAACCTGGACTTAACGCGCTGTTTGGTCTAGAGTACGATCGTTATGAAAACGAGCATGCGGAAATATTTGATGAGGAATCATCAGATAGAGCGTTTGAAGAAGAAGTGATGTTAGCAGGCTTTTCAACTGCACCGTCTAAGTCAGAGGGTGGAACAATTAGCTTTGATGACGCACAAGAAACCTTCACTGCAAGATACACACATGAGACTATTGCATTAGCTTTCTCAATTACAGAAGAAGCTATTGAGGATAATCTTTATGACAGACTTGCAGGCCGTTACACTAAAGCGTTAGCAAGATCAATGGCACAGACAAAGCAGATTAAAGCTGCAGCTGTGTTAAACAACGCTTTTACTGCAGGAGCTACTGCAGGGGGTGATGGTGTTGCGTTATTAAGTGATTCGCATCCAACAATTAGCGGTAATCAAAGTAACATTTTGTCTACAGCGGCAGACTTAAACGAGACTTCGCTAGAGCAAGCTTTGATTGATATTGCAGGCTTTCAAGATGAAAGAGGCTTGAAAATTGCTGTTAGAGGCACAAAGTTGATAATTCCAAAAGAATTACAATTTATTGCTGAAAGAGTATTGAACAGTAATTTAAGAGTAGGAACTGCAGATAATGATGCAAATGCTATTAAGAACATGGGAATGATACCTGAAGGTGCCGTTGTTAACCATTTCTTAACAGACACAGATGCATTTTTTATCAAGACAGATGCTCCTAACGGTCTAAAATATTTTAACCGTGCAGCTATTAAAACAGCTATGGAAGGTGACTTTGACACTGGAAACATGCGTTTTAAAGCTAGAGAGAGATACAGCTTTGGTTTTTCAGACTGGAGATGTTTATTCGGAACACCTGGTGCAGCGTAGCCTCCAAGCAACTAATTGCATCAGTTTAAGGGCGGCACTTGCCGCCCTTCTTTTTTTGTGTATAATAAATTTAACCTTGACGAAGAATTAACTTCGACATTTGCCAAGACAAGGAGATTGACATGGCTAACACAACTTTTTCGGGTCCCGTCCGATCTAAAGGCGGATTTAACGTAATTAATGAAAACAGCACTACTGGTGCTATCACAGAAACTGGTTTTTCTATAAATTCTACAGGTCAGCTAATATCTTTGGGTTCAAGAAAAATTCAAACATTTGTAGGAACTCTTGCAGGAACAGACACATCTTCAGCTTATGCTGATGGTGATGTGCTTGTAGAATTAGGAACTTTAAATACAGATCATCCAGACGCTTTAGTAACAGCATCAAAGTTTTTTATTCATAAAGCTGTTATTGGAATAACAACAGCCGCAGGACAAACCTTAGCTGGTTCTTTACAATTAAGTGCTACTAGTGGAACAGCAACGAATGCTGCAGTATCTTCAGGTACAGAAATTGTTGGAGCAGGTGTTGCAGCTTTTTCACCAACATTATCTGCTGCATTAAGCATAACAGAAGTAGATATTAACTTTAATAATACAGCTGGTAACTTTCATGTGTTTGAACCAAATGTATCTGCTCCAATTGCAAGTAAGCATTTATATGCCGCAGCTACAACTACATTAAATGCTGATGCAACTGCTGGAAGATTTACAGTTGAACTAGAATACTCTGTATATTAATAGGAGTTTGATATGGTAGGAACAAGGTCTGACGTAAAAGCGTTTAATGTTAACCAAGGAGCGTCTGCTGCTTTAATAGGCCCTGCAAGGTCAAGAATAAGACAAATTGTTATTTTTGCTGATGCTGCGGGGGCTATTACCATAACAAATGGTAACGGTGGATCTACTCTGATTGCACAAAGTTTTCCTACTGGATTACACACTCTTAATATTCCAGACAACGGTATATTAGCTGAGAACGGTGCATATCTTTCTGCTTTTACTGGTAGTAATAATAAATTGACGGTGTTTTTATCCTAATGGCTAGGAAAAAAGATAAACAGCCGCCTAAAACTAAAAAATATTTCCGCCCTACTAAAGCTGGGGCGGGAATGACTAAGGCAGGTGTTGCAAAATATAGAAGAGATAATCCTGGGAGTAAATTACAAACAGCTGTTACAGGTAAAGTAAAAAAAGGTAGCAAGGATGCAAAAAGAAGAAAGTCTTTTTGTGCTAGGTCTGCAGGACAAATGAAAAAATTTCCAAAGGCCGCTAAAAATCCTAATAGTCGTTTGAGACAAGCTAGAAGAAGGTGGAAGTGTTAATGGCTACTAAAAGAGAAAAAGATTTTATGCATGATTTAGATAAGAGAATGGCTATTCTTGAAGATACGATGGATCGTCTTGAGAGCAATCATTTAACGCATTTACAAAAACAAATAGATAAGATTGATGCCCGTATATGGGCTATTATTTTTGGAGCTGTTTTACAGTTGATAGGAATTGTGTCTATATTTATAGGAATGAGTAACTAATGGTATTAACAGGAAAAGCAAAACGAAAAATTAAAACAGTTGCAAATAAATTAAAAAAAGCTTCAAAAGCTCACGCGGGTCAATCGAAAGTATTATCTGGATTATTAAAAAATGGCAAAAGAAAAAGATCCTAAAATTGGAACGGGAAAAAAACCAAAAGGTTCGGGTAGAAGATTATACACGGATGAGAATCCAAAAGACACCGTTAGTATCAAGTTTGCCACAGAAGCAGACGCAAGAGCAACAGTTGCGAAAGTTAAAAGAATTGATAAACCATTTGCGAGAAAGATACAAATACTTACTGTTGGTGAGCAAAGAGCAAAGGTTATGAAAAAAAATAAAGTGTCTAATATTTTTAAAAAAGGTAAAGAACAGATTAGGAAAGCGAGGAAAACATGACATCTGTAGTAAGAACAGGACCCAAACCTTCTAAATTAAATGTTACTTATTTTAAAAGGGGTGGAGCTGCCTCAAAAAAATCTAAAGGAAGTAAAATTTGTCCTGCTGGAAAAGCTTGGGCTAAAAGAACTTTTGATACATATCCAAGCGCATATGCAAATATGGCTGCTTCAAAGTATTGTAAAGATCCTAATTATGCTAAAGGCGCAAAAGGTAAAAAATAATGGGTGCACTTAAAGATTGGGTAAAACAAGATTGGGTTCGCATAGGAACTGATGGGAAAATCAAGGGAAAATGTGGGACTTCAAAGGATAAAAAAAATCCTGATAGGTGTTTGCCTAGATCAAAAGCCAACAGCTTAACTAAGTCACAACGAGCTGCAACAGCTCGTAAAAAGAAAAGAGAGGGCGCAAAAGGTAAAACTTTTGTTGCAAACACTAAACCTGCAAAGGTTAAAAAAATGGGATCAGGCGGAGCAGTAACGTCAACTAAAGCTAAAAGACCTTATAATGGCAAGACAGAAAAAGGAACTATTGTTGCAAGAGGTTGTGGTGTTGTTATGTCTGATAGACGTAAAAAAACAAAAGTAAGGACATGATATGGCAACATCTAATTCAACAAACTTTGAACCTGATGCCGCAGAATATGTAGAAGAAGCCTATGAAAGATGTGGTTTAGAGATAAGAACAGGTTATGATTTAACTACAGCTAGAAGATCCTTAAATCTGATGTTTGCAGAGTGGGCAAACAGAGGTCTAAATCAATGGACTATAACACAAAGAACGCAAGCTCTTACTTCTGGAACTAGAGAATATTCCTTAGCAACGGATGTGATAGATATTTTAAATTTAGTTGTAAGACGTTCTGGCACAGATTTTTCTATGAATAGAGTAAGTAGATCAGATGATTTAGCCGTTCCTAACAAGAGCACCACAGGTAGACCCACACAATTTTTTTTAGATCGTCAGATAACTCCTAATTTAAAAATATGGCCGACCCCTGAGAACAGCACGGATGTTATACATTATGATGCTTTAACAAGAATAGAAGACGTAGATTCTCAAGTTAATACTATGGATGTTCCGTTTAGATTTTACCCTTGTTTAACGGCAGGATTAGCCTATTATCTCTCTTTGAAAAAAGCACCTCAAAGAACACAAATGTTAAAAGCTATTTACGAGGAAGAGTTTGAACGAGCGATGGGAGAAGATCGTGATAGATCAAGCTTTACTGTAAGTCCACAATATGCTTATTTGAGGTCTAATTAATGGCAAGATTTGCAACAGGTAAACACGCTTTTGGTATATCGGATAGATCAGGTATGAAATATAGATACCGTGATCTAAAAAAGGAATGGAACGGTTCTTTAGTGGGTCCTGATGAATTTGAAGCCAAACATCCCCAATTAGGCCCTTTTAGAACCGTTTCAGATGCTGAAGCTTTACGAGATGCTAGGCCTAGCAGAACAGAAAATGACGTAGAAGTTCTTTTAGTTTTAAATCCTTTTATATCTAGTTCTTCAGGGTCAGGCGTAATAACGGTAAGAGAGTTTGGTCATGGTAGAACTACGGGTGACACTGTTAGATTTAGAACAGTGAATGGCTTTGATGGTTTTACAAAGGCTGTATTAGAACAATCTGCTGGCTACAGTATTACGGTTGTAACAACAGATACTTATACATTTACAGCTAATGGACAAACGGCTACAATAGGAGGTATTGTAGGGGGCGGTAGTCGAGCTACAGCTGGGCCAACAACGGTGAGTGCATGATATGAGTTTTACGTTAGCAACATTAAAAACAGCAATACAAGATTACACAGATAATAGTGAAACTACTTTTGTTAACAATTTAAATAATTTTATAAAAGCAGCAGAAGAAAAAATATTCAAAAGTGTAGATCTAGATATATTTAGAAAAAATGTAACGAGTGCTTTGACTTCATCAGATCAGTTTTTAACGGTTCCTAGTGACTATCTTGCATCTTTTTCTTTACAAATAACAACGGCTGGGTCTGAAAGTTTTTTACTGCAAAAAGATGTTAATTATTTAAGAGAATATACGCCAGCGGCCTCAACAACTGGACTTCCAAAATATTATGCAAGATTTGATGAAAACAATTTCATGTTAGCGCCAACACCAAATAGTAATTACACAATAGAATTACATTACTATTATAGACCCACTAGTATAACAGCAGGGGCGGATAGTGGCACCACTTGGATTAGCACTAATGCTCCTTTTGCTTTGTTATACGGATCTTTGATTGAAGCTTATACTTTTATGAAGGGCGAGACAGATGTTATTCAAAACTATAATAATACATACTTGCAATATATGGAACGCTTGAAAGATTTAGGAGAAGCAAGAGAGAATACAGACGCAAACAGAGTTGGTTTACCCGCCAGACCAAGAACATAGGAGTAGAAAATGGCAACAGCAAATGCAGCAACCAATTATCTAGAGAGACGATTATTACATTTTATATTTAAAAACAACTCTCTTAGTTTTTCATCACCTGGTGATAGTATTTATGTAGGACTTGCAACGGCAGTAAGTGCAGCAGAAACTGGTTCCTTAACAGAGGCAACCTTTACTAACTATGCAAGACAACAA
>MDTA01114112.1_pt1 | contig 18870 bp, 16 predicted proteins | sample 811151 | NCBI WGS metagenome assembly MDTA01 (sample SAMN05326648, study PRJNA326480) | marine metagenome | isolation source: seawater | place: Indian Ocean: South | collected 2010
TAATATAATTTCGAATCCAAACTGTTCAACAATGCAAATGGTTTTACCATTAAAACCTTTACATGATGAATATAAAATTAAAAGAGTAGTAGTTTCAACTTACCAAGCAGTATCAGGTGCAGGTAAAGCACCAATGGACGAGCTTTTTGATCAAACAAAAAATTATTTAGAGGGAAAAAAAATTAATTCTCAAAACTTTACAAAACAAATAGCATTTAATTTAATTCCTCATATCGATGTTTTTGATAAAGATGGTTACACAAAAGAAGAATTGAAAATGACCAATGAGACGAAAAAAATCCTAGATAATGAAATCGAAGTAACGGCAACTTGTGTAAGAGTCCCTGTAAAAACAGGTCATTCGGAGTCAATTAATATTGAATTTGATAATCTTTATGATTTTGAAAATATAGTTAGGATTTTAAAAACAGCTCCAGGATGTAAAGTAATTGATGAAAGAAAAGATGGTGGTTATATAACTCCTATAGAAGTTGAAGGTGATTATACAACTTATATATCTAGAATCAGAAAAGATAACTCTAATGTCAAAGCCATAAATTTGTGGGTAGTTTCTGACAATTTATTAAAGGGAGCGGCTTTAAATACCATTCAAATAGCTGAGTGTTTGATGAAAAAAATGTAACTTTAGTTTATAAGTCAAGTATGAAAAACAACAATCCTCTAAGCCCACATCTGCAAATTTACAAATGGCAGATTTCCTCTTTATTGTCTATAACTCATAGAATAGTTGGAGTAATAAATTTTTTGGCAATAATCTTAATTTGTTTCTGGGTAATATTTATAATTTTCGGACAAAGCAACTATTCGATTGTAAATCTTTTTTTTAATTCTAGTTTTGGTAAATTTTTAGTCATTTCATTGTGTTGGACTTTTAGTTTCCATATTTTAAATGAATTAAGACATTTATTTTGGGATGCTGGTTACGGGTTTGATTTAAAGATAGCAAAAATAACTGGCATACTCGTTTTTATTGGTTCGTTTATTTTAACAATCTTTTTTTACATTTTAGGGAGAAACTTTTTTTAATGCATACATCTACAAAAAAATGGCTATTTACTAAAATTAGTTCATTAATTTTAATACCGCTAATGATATGGTTCTTAGTAAATCTTGTCTCAATTTACGATAAAGATCATTCAGAAATATTAGCTTTTTTTTCTGAACAACCTTCAAAAATATTATTTTCAGTATTCATTGTAATTGCTTTCTTTTTTTCAGCTCTAACAATAAGTGAGATTTTTGAGGATTATTTACATGATGAAAAATTCAAAAATGTCGCAAATAAAGCTTTGTATTTTTTTGCTATAATGGTTCCATTAATAACAATTTTAAGTATATATAATCTAAGCAAATGAAAACATATCAAATTATAGATCATGAATATGACGTTGTAGTTCTTGGGGCAGGAGGGTCTGGTTTAAGAGCTGCAGTTGGATTGTCTGAGTCAGGGTTGAAAACTGCTTGTATCTCTAAAGTTTTTCCAACTCGAAGTCACACCTCTGCAGCACAAGGAGGTATTTCCGCTGCTCTTGGTAATATGGGAGAAGATGACTGGAGATGGCATATGTACGATACTGTAAAAGGATCTGATTGGCTTGGTGACCAAGATGCAATAGAATATCTTTGCAAAGAAGCTCCTCGAGCAGTGGTAGAGTTGGAGAGATATGGTGTTCCCTTTAGCAGAACGGATGATGGTAAAATTTATCAAAGACCATTTGGAGGAATGACTAAAAATTACGGCAATGGAACAGCACAAAGAACTTGTGCAGCTGCTGATAGAACTGGGCATGCTATTTTACACACACTTTACGGACAAGCATTAAAACAAAATACAGAATTTTTTATTGAATACTTTGCTTTAGATCTGATCATGAAAAATGGTGAATGTAAGGGAGTAATAGCTTGGAACCTGAGCGATGGTACGATTCATAGATTTAGATCTCACATTACTATAATTGCAACTGGTGGTTACGGAAAAGTTTACTATTCAGCTACCTCTGCTCACACCTGCACTGGTGATGGCAACGCCATGGTTCTAAGAGCTGGTTTACCATTACAAGATATGGAATTTGTACAGTTTCATCCAACTGGCATTTATGGGGTAGGTTGTCTAATTACTGAGGGTGTTAGAGGAGAAGGTGGATTTTTAGTTAATGGAAAAGGTGAAAGATTTATGGAAAGATACGCTCCTAATGCAAAAGATTTAGCATCCCGAGATGTTGTGAGTAGATCAATGGAAATGGAAATTAATGAAGGTAGAGGCGCAGGTAAAAATAAAGACCATATAAACCTTCATTTAGACCATATAGATAAAAAAGTTATAGATGAGAGGCTTCCAGGAATTTCTGAGGCAGCTAAAACATTTGCTAACGTTGACGTCAGTAAAGAGCCAATTCCGGTTGTGCCAACAGTGCATTATAATATGGGAGGTATTCCTACCAACTATAAGGCAGAAGTTTTAACACTAAACGGTAAAGAAAAAACTGTGCCAGGCCTGATGGCAATTGGTGAAGCAGCATGCGTATCAGTGCATGGTGCTAATAGACTAGGCTCAAACTCACTTATAGATTTAGTTGTCTTTGGGCGAGCAGCAGCAAAAAGAGCAGCTGAACTCATTAAACCAGGATCTCCACACGAAGAAGTTTCAAATTTAGAAACAGATAAATGTTTAGAGAGATTTGATAAAATAAGGAATTCTAACGGATCGACAAAAACTTCAGAGTTAAGATTAAAAATGCAAAAAACTATGCAATCAAAATGTGCTGTATTTAGAACCGAAAAAACTTTGAAAGAAGGAGTAGAACAGATAAGAAAACCCTATGAAGGAATGAAAGATATTTCTGTAAAAGATAAATCTTTATTATTTAATACTGATTTAGTTGAAACATTAGAATTTGATAATTTGATAAGCCAAGCATTAACAACAATGGACTCTGCCTATAACAGAAAAGAGAGCAGAGGAGCTCATGCTAGAGAAGATTTTACTAAAAGAGATGACAAGAATTTTATGAAACATACTTTAGCATGGCAAACAGGAGACAAAGTTGAAATAAAATATAGAGATGTCCACTCAAGAACACTTACAAATGATGTCCAATATTTTCCACCTAAGGAAAGAGTTTATTAATAATGGCACAATTTAGCCTACCGCAAAATTCTAAAATTGAGGTAGGAAGTTACTTTAAAGACAAAACTAATTCTAAAAATCTTAAAAAAATAAATATATATAGATGGGATCCTTCAACAGGCAAAAATCCTAGAGTCGATACCTTTGAAGTTGATATGGATAACTGCGGCCCAAAAGTTTTAGACATTTTATTTAAGATAAAAAATGAGATAGATCCTTCTCTAACTTTCAGAAGATCTTGTGCTCATGGTGTTTGTGGATCTTGCGCTATGAATATCGATGGTGTAAATGGTTTAGCGTGTATAAAGTCCCATACAGATATAAGTGGAGATCTCAATATTTATCCCTTACCCCATCTAAAAGTTGTAAAAGATTTAATTGGGGATCTTACTACTCTATATAAACAATATGAGTCAATCCAACCTTGGTTAAAGGTTGATCAAACTGGTAAAGAGAAAACAGAATTAAAACAATCTCAGAAAGACAGAGAAAAACTAGATGGATATTACGAATGTATCCTATGTGCTTGTTGCTCTACGTCCTGCCCAAGTTATTGGTGGAATGGTGACAAGTATCTAGGTCCAGCAGTTTTATTACAAGCATATCGATGGATTAACGATAGCAGAGACGGAGATAAAAAAGAGAGATTAAAGAAAGTTGCTGATGAGTTAAAACTTTACAGATGTCATACTATTATGAATTGTACAAACTCTTGTCCTAAAGGCCTTAATCCAGCAAAAGCTATAGGTTCTATTAAAAAAATGCTTGCAACAAGCTAAAAGCTTATTTATTCAATTACATCATGAAAACTATAACACATTTTGTTAATGGTAAAGCTTTCGCTGGAGATTCAAAGAGAATAGGAAAAGTATTTAACCCTGCAACAGGAGAACAAAGTGCAGAGGTCAAACTGGCCACAACTACAGATATAAATCAAGCAGTAGAAAGTGCAAAAACAGCTTTTTCTAGTTGGTCAAATAAACCTCCCCTCCAAAGAGCTAGAGTGATGTTTAAGTTTAAGGAATTAATCGAAAAAAACTCTGATGAACTTACTAAAATTATTGTTTCAGAACATGGAAAAGTCTTTGAGGATGCAAAAGGATCACTAACTAGGGGGTTAGAGGTCGTAGAGTACGCTTGTGGTATACCACAGATGCTAAAAGGTGAATTCACAGAAAATGTTGGTTCAAATGTTGATAGTTGGTCGATTAGACAGCCTTTAGGAGTTTGCGCAGGAATTACTCCATTTAACTTTCCAGCAATGGTGCCTATGTGGATGTTTCCGATGGCTATAGCATGTGGAAATACTTTTGTTTTAAAACCCTCAGAAAAAGACCCCTCATGCTCAATTAGATTGGCAGAATTATTAAAAGAAGCTGGATTACCTGACGGTGTTTTTAATGTTGTAAATGGAGATAAAGAAGCTGTAGATGCTTTAATCAATAATAAAGATGTCGTTGCTATGAGTTTTGTCGGATCAACACCAATCGCAAAGTATATTTATGAAAATTGTGCAAAAAATGAAAAAAGAGTCCAGGCACTTGGAGGTGCTAAAAATCACTGTGTAGTAATGCCAGACTGTGATTTAGATCAGGCGGTTAATGGATTAATGGGCGCAGCTTATGGTTCAGCAGGCGAGAGATGTATGGCCCAATCAGTAGCAGTCGCCGTTGGCAATATAGGAGATAAACTTGTTGAATCTTTAGCAAAAAAAGTAGAGGCTTTAAAAGTTGGCCCAGGTATGGATAAACAATCAGAAATGGGACCGTTAGTTACAAAAGAGCACTTAGATAAAGTAAAAGGATACGTAGACATTGGCATCAAAGAAGGTGCAGAGCTAGTAGTTGACGGAAGAAATTTCAAAATTCAAGGTTACGAAAATGGATATTTCATTGGCGGGTGTTTATTCGATAAAGTAACTAAAGACATGCGGATTTATAAAGAAGAAATATTTGGTCCAGTTTTGTCTGTTATACGAGCTAAAGATTTTGATGAAGCTCTTCAGCTTGTCAACGATCATGAGTTTGGAAATGGAGTAAGTATATTTACTAGAGACGGTGACGCTGGAAGAACATTTTCAAATAAAGCAAAAATAGGAATGGTAGGTATTAATATTCCGATACCTGTTCCAATGGCTTTTCATAGTTTTGGCGGATGGAAGCGTTCTCTTTTTGGAGACCAACACATGCACGGACCTGAGGGAGTGAGGTTTTATACAAAACTCAAAACTATTACTTCAAGATGGCCGTCGGGTTTAAGATCTGATCCAGAATTTGTGATGCCAACAATGAAATAGAATTAACTAATGAAAAAGAAAATTACACTAATCGGAGCCGGGCAAATAGGAGGTACGTTAGCTCATTTAATAGCATTAAAAGGTTTAGCTGACATTGTGTTATTTGATGTAGCAGCAGGTATTGCAAAAGGTAAAGCATTAGATATAGCACAATCATCACCAGTGAACGGATTTAATGTCGACTTAATAGGCACAGATAACTACGAGGATACAAAAAATTCTGATGTTATAATTATCACAGCTGGTGTGCCTAGAAAACCTGGTATGACAAGAGATGATTTACTAGGAATCAATCTTAAAATTATTAAACAAGTAGCAGAGGGTATCAAAGAAACATCTCCAAATGCTTTTGTAATATGCATAACAAATCCTTTGGATGTTATTGTTATGGCTTTACAAAAATATTCTGGCTTACCAAAACATAAAGTTGTAGGAATGGCTGGAATATTAGACTCTTCTAGATTTATTTATTTTTTATCTAAAGAACTTAATGTTTCAGTTCAAAAGGTTAAGTCATTTGTGTTGGGAGGTCATGGAGATAGCATGGTCGCAATGCTTGGCTCAACAGTAATAGACGGAAAAAAAATTCTCGATCTTGTAAATGAAGGAAAAATTACTAGAGAAAAACTCGATCAGATAGTCGATAGAACTAAAAAAGGTGGTGCAGAAATTGTGAAATATTTAGAAAAAGGTTCAGCATTTTACGCTCCAGCTGCTTCCGGGGTAGAGATGGCTGAAAGTTATTTAAAAAATTTGAAAAAACAGCTACCTTGTGCAGTCTATTTAAACGGTGAATATGGAACAAAAAATATTTATGCCGGTGTTCCAGTAATAATTGGATCTAAAGGTGTTGAAAAAATAGTAGAACTAGATCTTTCAAAAGAGGAAAAAGAAAATTTTAATAGTTCAATAAAAGCCGTACAAGAACTTTTTGATGCTGCAAAAAAAATTGATCCAAATTTAAATTAATTCTTTTTATATATAGCTAAAATACACTTTCCAAATTTATATCTTAATAAAAAATCAACTAATATTGTGATTGGAGTAAATATTTTGTCCCAAATAAAAATTTTTAAATTAGAGGGATAAACTTCTTTCGTAAAGAAAAGTTTATTTAAATAATATAAGAGATATCCCATAGAGTCTAAAAATCTTAAACTTATTGTTTCTAAAGATTTAAAATTTTTTTTGAAAAAACTAATCTCATATCTTCTAAAATGACCGACAGCTTTATCTAAATTACCGTAAATTTTTTGATGCGCAGGAACCATAATTATTAAAATTCCATTTTTTTTTAATTTTTTTATTGCGTATTTAATTTCTTGTTTATCATTTTTTATATGCTCAAGGACATGTAAATAAATAATAGCATCAAATTTTTTTTGTCCTTCTAATTTTTCTCCAAAAACTTTAATTTTTGAATTTTTTTTAAATTTTTTCCTTAATTTTTTTACATTAACTTGATCAAGATCTGTTAAAACAAGATTTTTAATTTTACTATTAAAATAATTTCTAGTAAAACTGCCACATACTGCTCCTATTTCTAGAACCTCGCCTTTTAAAAATTTTTTTATAAAAAATAAGCAATATTTTATATGGAAGTTTGCATTGTCAAACTTTTCTGTGGCTTCTTCAGGGTAATGCTTCATAATTTTGTTTATTTCTATTACTGATAAACTAGTATAATTAATTTATGTGTACAAGAAATATTAACCGTAAAAAAAGAATATTAAACTTATCAAAATATATTTAGAAATTAGATATTTATGCAAAACTTTTGGTACTCTTACCAAAACATTCTAAGAAATGAATTTTTAAAAAAAAATTATTTAGCATTCTTAAGAAAGATTTTTGGAGTTATATATAAGTTTATAGTAAGGTATTTTAAAAAAAAATTTTTGATTAACTTAGAAAATTTAGATAAGTCAGATAAAAATAACTTTTCTAAGGACCTCGATACACTATTTATTGATTTCAATTGCGACAAGGGTTCTTATTTTTTTTCTGGTAAAGAAAAAATTAAATCACATAATTATTCAATATTTTATGAAAAATATTTTAAAAGTTTCAAAAATAAAAGAATTAATCTTTTAGAAATTGGATCTCATGAGGGAAAAGGATTGGCTGGTTTTTTTCATTATTTTCCAAATTCAGAATTAATTGGGGCAAATATTAATCCTTTTCAAATGCGTTTTACCTCAAACAGAATAACAGAATTGTTTGTAGATGTGTCTTCACCTCAAATCTTAAGCTCACTTTCAAATCATCTTGAGAGAGAGCAGGATGTTATAATCGATGATGCTAGCCATAATTTAAGAGATATTTTAATTACTTTTTCAATTTTTTTTAAAAAATTAAAAAGTAAAGGAGTTTATGTTATTGAAGATATGGATCAATTTGAGGTGTTTAAAGAATTGAATCCTTATGAAAATGAGCCAACAGTTATAGAAATTTTGAATAAAATACAAAGTAATAACGATTTTAAGTCCTCTTTTATTGATAATGAAACTAAAAAATACATATTAAATAACATAAGTGATATAAAAATCGAAAAAGGTTCTATGATCATCAATAAAAAAAATGTTTCTGATATAGCTTTTATTTTTAAAAAGTAATTATCATGTTTAATAAATCTTATAAAATTTTATGCACCATTTTTTTATCTGCTATAGCAATTGTCGTTAATCATCACTATGGTTCTCTTGGTGTCTTTCCGATAAACACCTTTTCTTACTTTGACACTGGATATAGAATTTTAAATGGTGAAGCTCCTTTTATTGACTATTGGACAATAAGCGGACCTTTTATTGATTTTTTCCAAGCTTTATATTTTTCAATTTTAGGTGTGAATTGGAACAGTTATTTACTAAATGGTTCAATAATCAATTTAATTATTACATTGGTATGTTTTTCTTTATTTCAAAAATTAGGCTTAGATTATAAATTTTCATTTTTTTATTCTATTTGTATTGCAATTTTAGCAAATCCTTCAATGGGAACACCTTTCCCAGATCATTACTCATCATTTTTTTCATTACTGGCAATAATTTGTTTTATATATGCTTTAGAAACAAAAAAAAATTTATTTTGGTTTTTTATCCCTATTTTGTTTTTTATTGCTTTTTTTTGTAAACAAACTCCAGCTGCATACGTTAATTTAATTTTTATACTTAATTTAATTATTTATTTGCTAATTAAGAAAAATTTAAACTTTATTAAACCAATGATTTATGGAGTTATCATCTCATTTATAATTTTTTTTATATTCATTTGGTCTTATAAAATTGAGTTAAATAGTTTTATTACACAGTATTTTTTATTTCCTCAAACAATTGGTCTATACAGGGCGTTAGAATGGGATATTACATTCAATAAATTAGTTTCAAATTTAAAATTAATACATATTGTTTTAATACCTCTTATATATCTCTTTTTAAGAGGGATTATTTTTAAAAGCGATTATAAAAATAAAAATGAATTTTTTTATAACTTGAGTATTATCTCTTACTCTATTGCTTTAATTTTACATCAAATGTTAACACTAAATTTTATTTTCATCTTTTTTTTAATTCCGCTATTATCAGCATTTCTTCACATTAATATAAAAAAAGTGAAATATAAAAAAATAGTACATACTACTCTTTTAATTATCTGTTTAGTGGCAACTGTAAAATATCATTTAAGGTTTAACGAACAAAGAAAAATGCACATTTTAGAAGATATAAATCTAGAAAAATTTCACTATGCTCAGATTATATCGCCTAAATTAGAGGGATTAAAATGGATTTCAAGATATGATTTTTTAAGCAAAGGAGAGGAAATAAAAAAAGTAAAAAGGATTAAAGAGATTTTAGATAAAGATACAAAAAAAATAATGTTTTTGTCTAATTTTAATTTTTTTTCTGCTATTCTTAATAAACCATTAAATTCACCAAATAGATGGTACGGAAGTAGCAATATTTCCCATCCTGCCAAAAATAACTCTTATTATAAAGATTACCTACAGTTCAATTATAATTTAATATTGAGAAAAAAAATTGATAAAATTTATATCGAGGTAGAAATAGGTGAATATTATACAAATATGACTGAGGAAATTTTGAATTTTTTTCCATCAAATTGCTCAAAAACTGAAGAAATCGAAGATGTATTAATTGTTTATGATATCTCTAATTGCTTCAAGTAAGATTGTAAAAATTCAAAAATTTATTATAAGTAAATTCAAATATGAATATACATGAACATCAAGCAAAAAAAATTTTAAAGGAGTTTGGAGTTCCAGTCTCTAACGGAGTTGTTATTTTTTCAGTTGATGAAATAAGAAGAGAAATAACTAAACTTAAAAGCGATAAGTTTGTTGTAAAAGCACAAATTCATGCTGGTGGAAGAGGAAAAGCTGGTGGTATAAAATTAGTTAATAATATTCAAGATTTGGAAAATGAAGCTAAAAAAATGTTTGGAAAAATACTCGTCACTCATCAAACAGGGCCAGGGGGAAAAGAGGTTAAAAGGTTATATATTGAGGAAGCGTCTAATATTTCTAAGGAATTTTATCTATCTTGTTTAATTGATAGGGAGTCCGCTAAAATTACTTTCATAAGCAGTACAGAAGGTGGGATGGATATAGAAAAAGTAGCAGCAGAAACACCAGAAAAAATTATTACAAATAAAATTGATTTTAAATATGATGGTCCATCTTTAAAAGAGATAGATAGTATTATTTCAATCTTTAAATTTGACGACAATCAAAAAGTTATAGCCTGCAACCTAATCAAATCTTTATACAATATAATATTAGAAAAAGATGCTAGTTTAATTGAAATTAATCCACTTATTATAAATGATCAAAATAAATTGATTTGTTTAGATGCAAAAATGAATTTTGATGATAATGCGTTATTCAGAAGACCAGATGTATTAGACTTAAGAGACTTGAACGAGGAAGATCCAGCTGAAATAGAAGCAAGTAAATATGATCTAGCATACATCAAGCTAAATGGTTCAATAGGATGTATGGTAAATGGAGCTGGCTTGGCTATGGCGACTATGGATATAATCAAACTCTACGGAAAAGAACCAGCAAATTTTCTCGATGTTGGTGGTGGAGCAACAAAAGAAAAAGTTTCAGCAGCTTTTAAATTAATTCTTTCCGATGAAAATGTAAAGGTATCCTAATAAATATTTTTGGCGGTATAATGAGATGTGATGTGCTTGCTCAAGGAGTGGTTGACGCTGCAAAAGAAATCAATTTATCTGTCCCACTAGTTGTAAGATTAGCAGGTACAAATTTTAAACAAGGGAAAGAAATTCTAGACAAATCAAATTTAAAGATATTGTCTGCTTTAGATTTGAATGATGCCGCAAAAAAAATTGTAGAAGCAATTAAATAAAAATGTCAGTTCTAATTAATAAGAATACTAAAGTAATTTGCCAAGGTTTTACTGGTAAACACGGCACATTTCATTCTGAGCAAGCTTTAAAATATGGAACGAAACTAGTTGGAGGTGTTACACCAAAAAAAGGTGGCCAGACACATTTAAATCTTCCAGTTTTCAATTCTGTTTTAGAAGCGAAAGAAAAAACTTCTGCAGATGCTACAATGATTTATGTGCCGCCAAAATTTGCTGGCGCTGCAATCATTGAAGCAGTTGAAGCTAAAATAGAATTAATTGTTTGTATTACAGAAGGTATACCAATTTTAGATATGTTAAATGTAAAAAAAGTTTTAAGCAAAAGCAAATCAAGATTGATAGGACCTAATTGTCCGGGAATTATTACTCCAGATGAGTGTAAAATAGGAATAATGCCTGGCAGCATCCACAAGAAGGGAACAGTTGGAATAGTCTCGAGATCTGGAACATTGACTTATGAAGCTGTAGCTCAAACTTCGGCAAATGGTATGGGCCAGTCTACATGTATTGGAATTGGAGGTGATCCTATAAACGGAACAAGTTTCATTGATTGTTTAGAACTATTTTTGAAAGATGATGAAACAAAATCAATTGTGATGATTGGCGAAATAGGAGGTTCGGCTGAGGAAGAAGCAGCTGACTTTTTAAAAAAGGAGAAAATTAAGAAACCAATGGTAGGATTTATTGCAGGTTTAACCGCACCAGAAGGTAGAAGAATGGGGCATGCAGGTGCAATAATAGCAGGTGGAAAAGGGGGTGCAGAAGATAAGATCGAGGTTATGAAATCTGCAGGAATAATTATCTCTAAATCGCCAGCAGACATTGGCAAAACACTTTTTGATAAACTTAATGGTTGATTTTTAATCATATATGTTAAAATAAACTATTAATGTCCTCTTCAGATAACAACACAACCTATAAAAAAACATCTTTTTTATCAGGTATAAATTCTGAATTTATTAATCAATTTTATTCTGATTATTTATCTGATCCAAAGTCTCTACCGGCCGGGTGGAAAAAATTCTTTGATGGTTTAAGCGAGGATGAGAAACTCATATTAAATGACTTAAATGGCCCGAGCTGGTCTCCAGAAAAAAAAATTAAAAAAATTAATTTTTCATCGTTTAATGAAAAAAAAGCTAATGATAATTTTTTGGATTTAGAGTCTATTTCAATTAAAAATGCTGCAAAAGACTCTGTTAGAGCTATTATGCTGATTAGGGCTTACAGAATTAGAGGACATTTAATAGCAAATTTAGATCCATTATCTATTCAAAAAAAGGAAGAGCACCCAGAACTTAAACCAGAGTCGTATGGTTTTTCAAAAAAAGATTATAGCAGAAAGATATTTTTAGATGGCGTTCTAGGCCTACAATATGGCGACTTAAATGAAATACTCAAAATTTTAAAAAAAACATACTGTTCAACAATTGGTTATGAATTCATGCATATGGGGGATCCTGATGAAAAAGCTTGGATTAGAAATAGAATTGAGGGTCCAGAAAAAAATATATCATTTACAAACAACGGTAAAAAAGCAATCTTGAATAAGATAGTTCAAGCCGAAGGATTTGAAAAATATTTACATATAAAATTTGTTGGAACAAAAAGATTCGGTCTTGATGGTGGAGAGTCTTTAATACCAGCATTAGAACAAATTATTAAAAGAGGAGGAGGTCTTGGTGCTAAAGAGATTAAAATTGGCATGCCTCATAGAGGTAGATTAAATGTTTTAGCAAATGTAATGGGGAAACCGTTTAGAGCAATCTTTAGTGAATTTTTTGGAAAATCGGTAAGTGCAAGTAAATATTTTGAGGGTGATGTTAAATATCATCTTGGAGCATCTTCAAATAGAGAGTTCGATGGTAACTCGGTTCATATAAGTTTGACTGATAATCCATCTCATTTGGAAGCAGTAAATCCAGTTGTTCTTGGACAAGTAAGAGCTAAACAATTCTTTCACAAAGATAAAGATCGAAAAAAGGTAATCCCAGTTTTAATGCATGGAGATGCGGCTTTCGCAGGACAAGGGATAGTCGCAGAGTGTTTTGCAATGTCAGGTCTTCCTGGACATAATATTGGAGGTACAATTCATATCATAGTAAACAATCAAATAGGATTTACAACTGCTCCAAGATTTGCGCGATCATCCCCTTACCCTTCTGATGTTGCGAAGACAGCACAAGCTCCAATATTTCATGTTAATGGTGACGATCCCGAGGCAGTCGTTCATTGCGCAAAAATTGCCACTGAATATAGACAAAAATTTAATCGTGATGTAGTGATTGATATGGTTTGTTATAGAAGATTTGGCCATAATGAGGGTGATGAACCATCTTTTACACAACCAATAATGTATAAAAAAATCAAATCTCACCCTACTACATTAAGCTTATACGGAAAAAAATTATCTAACGAGGGATTAACATCTAATGAAAAGTTACAAAATGAGAAAACTGAATTTAAAAGATATTTAGAAAAAGAATTTGAAACATCAAAAAATTACAAATCTGAATTAAAGTGGTTTGATGGTGCATGGTCGAGATTTAAACCAGGTCTGGGTAAGGATAAACGAGGTGCAAGTGGTGTTAATAAAGAAAAATTAATAAAAGTTGGAAAAAAAATCTTTAATATACCCTCTAATTTTAATGCTCATAAAACACTAAAGAGAGTATTTGAGCTAAGAAATCAAATGCTTTCAACGGGCAAACTTGACTGGTCTTCTGCAGAGAGTTTAGCTATTGGAACTTTATTAACTGAGGGATTTTCAGTTAGATTATCTGGCCAAGATTCTGGAAGAGGAACATTTAGTCAGAGACATGCTATTTTAAGAAATCAAGAAAATCACGACAGGTACATTCCTGCAAATAACATTGAAAAAAGTCAAATGAAATTCGAAGTAATAGATAGTTTACTATCTGAACTTGCAGTTTTAGGTTTTGAGTTTGGTTATTCATTATCAGAGCCAGAAACACTTGTTTTATGGGAAGCGCAATTTGGTGACTTTGCAAATGGAGGCCAGGTAATTATCGATCAATTCATTACATCCTCAGAAGCCAAGTGGGGAAGAGCAAGTGGACTTGTAATGTTATTACCTCATGGATACGAAGGTCAAGGACCAGAACATTCTTCAGCCAGATTAGAAAGATTTCTTCAACTTTGTGCAGGCGAAAATATACAAGTTGTAAATTGTACAACCCCATCAAATTATTTTCATGTTTTAAGAAGACAAATGCATAGGGAATTTAGAAAACCTTTAGTTATAATGACACCTAAATCTTTATTAAGACATAAAAGATGTATTTCTAATATTTCCGAATTTACATCAAAAAGTTCTTTCCATCGAATTTTAGAAGACGATGCCTATGATAAAAAATGTAACCTCATTTCATTAAAAAAAGATTCTAAAATTAAAAAAGTTGTTATGTGTTCGGGGAAAATTTATTATGATTTAGTCGAAGCAAGAGAAAAATATAAGAGTGATAAAATAATCTTCATTCGTCTTGAGCAATTATACCCTTTTCCTGCGAAAACATTAGCCACAGTTTTAAAAAGATACAAAAATGCTGAATTTATATGGTGTCAAGAAGAGCCAAAAAATATGGGCGCGTGGAATACAGTAAGAAACTATATAGACAGAACACTAGAAATGATAAATTTTAAAGATATCAACGTAAAATACGTAGGAAGAAAGGCCTCTTCTTCTACTGCGACTGGAAACGCAAATAAACACCTTGCACAACAAAAAGAAATATTAGAAAAGGTACTTAAAGGTTAAATGTCAGAAAAAATTACAGTTCCTACACTAGGTGAGTCGGTAACAGAGGCTACAGTGTCTAAGTGGTTAAAATCGCAAGGAGATAAAGTTATAGCCGATGAGCCGATAGTTGAGTTAGAAACGGATAAAGTCAACGTTGAGGTTCCATCTCCATCGAATGGAGTTCTTGGAACTATTACTGTCAAAGAGGGACAAACTGTAAATGTTGGGTCTATATTAGGAATAATAAATAATAATATTAATAAAGAAGTTTCAAAAAATGATGAGATTAAAAATTACAATCCGCCTAAAAAATTAACAAAATCAATTACTGAGAAAGAAAAGAGACTAATACCAAAAAAACAAGTTACTAAAACTAAAATTGAAGAACCAGTCTTAAGATTAGATGAAGAAAGTATCGAGGAACAACCATTAGTCTTAGGAGATGATCTTTTAGAAAAAAAAAGTAATAAAAAAAATATCTCCGATCAAAAAAGAAAAAAAGATATCTCCGTCTGCCAGAAAATTGGCTAATGAAGCTAATGTCGATATTAATAAAGTGCAAGGTACGGGAAAAAATGGTGTAATTTTAAAAGAAGACATAATGAGTCTAATGGGCTCAAAACCATCTCCATCAGAAAGAAAAATTAAATATGGTCCCGAGGAAAGAGTTAAGATGACAAGATTAAGGCTTACCATTGCTAGAAGACTTAAAGAGGCACAAGAAAGTGCAGCAATGTTAACAACTTTCAATGAGGTGGATATGAGCGAAGTAATTTCGATGAGGAACAAATATAAAGATGAATTCCAAAATAATTATGGAGTTAAACTCGGCTTCATGTCTTTTTTTGTTAAAGCATGCGTTATAGGACTCAAGAACTACCCAGCGATAAATGCCGAAATTCAAGGAGAAGAAATAGTTTATAAAAATTATTACAATATTAGTATTGCAGTTGGAACCGACAGAGGATTAGTTGTTCCAGTAATAAGAGAGACCGATGAAATGTCTTTTGCTGATATTGAAAAAAATATTGGCGATCTAGGACAAAAAGCTAGAGATGGAAAAATTACTATTGAAGATCTGCAAGGAGGTACATTTACAATCACAAATGGTGGAATTTATGGTTCAATGCTGTCTACCCCAATATTAAATCCACCTCAATCAGCTGTGCTAGGTATGCACAATATAATTCAAAGGCCTATTGCAGTTAACGGAAATGTTGAAGTTAGACCAGTAATGTATTTAGCATTGTCTTATGACCATAGAATTATTGACGGCAAAGAAGCAGTTTCTTTTTTAAAAATTGTGAAAGAGTCTTTAGAACAACCTAAAAGACTTTTTTTGAATATTTAATCATGGATAATTTTGATTTAGTTGTTATAGGTGGCGGCCCTGGCGGATATGTTTGCGCTATTAGAGCAGCACAACTTGGATTGAAAACTGCCTGTGTAGAATCTAGAGGAACTTTGGGCGGAACATGTTTAAATGTAGGGTGCATTCCATCTAAAAGCTTACTTAATTTATCTGAAAATTTTTATAAAGCAAAGAAAGATTTCAATCATCAAGGAATAGAAATTAATGGCATCAAACTTAATATTGAAAAGATGATGTCAAATAAAAATAAGTCAGTTCAAGTTCTAACTAAAGGTGTAGAGTTTTTATTTAAAAAAAATAAAGTCACATATATAAGAGGAAAGGGTGTTTTGTTTTCTCAAAATGATATTATTGTTTATAATGATGATAAAAAGACAAATTATAATGCAAAAAATATTGTTATAGCTACAGGCTCAACAGTATCTTCTTTACCTGGAATAAATATTGATGAAAAAAATATAATTTCCTCAACCGGCGCCTTATCACTGAACAAAGTTCCAAAAAAATTAGCTGTAATCGGTGGAGGTTATATAGGTTTAGAAATGGGATCTGTGTGGTCTAGACTCGGATCAGAAGTAACTGTAATAGAATATTTAGAAAACATAACACCAGGAATGGATGAAGAAATATCTAAAGAATTCAAAAAAATTTTAATTAAACAGGGAATTAAATTTAAAATGGGTTCAAAGGTCAATTCTGTTAACAATTCAACTAATGGAGTAATAATAAATTACACAGATATAAAAAACTCTAAGGATGAAACCTCTGAATTTGATAAGGTGCTGGTATCGGTTGGAAGAAAACCATATACAGAGGGCCTAAATTTATCAAAAATTGGTATAAAAAAAGATGCCAAAGGCAGAATAGAGGTTAATGACAAATTACAAACCTCTGTCAAAAATATTTATGCTATAGGCGATGTCATTAAAGGCCCAATGCTTGCACATAAAGCAGAAGAAGAAGGAATTGCAGTAGCTGAAATTTTAGCAGGCCAGGCTGGACATGTTAATTATGATGTTATTCCTGGAGTAATTTACACATCACCAGAAGTAGCTGCAGTTGGAAAAACAGAAGAAGAATTAAAAAAAGAAAATAAATCTTATAAGGTAGGAAAATTTCCTTTTTTAGCAAACTCGAGAGCAAAAGTGAATAATGAGACGGAAGGCTTTGTAAAGATATTAGCAGATAGTAAAACCGATAAAGTTTTGGGTGTTCATATAATCGGCCCTCATTGTGGTGATATGATAGCAGAAATGGCTTTAGCTATGGAATTTGGAGCTAGTGCAGAAGATATTGCTAGAACATGTCATGCGCATCCAACTCATACAGAGGCAATAAAAGAAGCAGCATTAGCTGTTGATAAAAGACCAATTCATTTTTAATTAAAAAAAATTCAAATACTATTATCTTATGAAAGCACAAGTTTTGTTGCCAAAAGTTTTTAATTTTCCATTTACTTACAATACGAAAGGGGAAAACAAGATAGGAGATATAGTAGAGGTGCCGTTTGGTTCTAAAAATGAAATAGGTGTGATTTGGAAAAATAAATTTACAGAGCCAGAAAATATTAAGATTAAAGATATAAAAAAGAATACAGGTTATAAAATAAACAATAGGCTGGTCGATTTTATTGAGTGGTTTTCGACTTATAACATGGTTCCAATAGGGCTTGTTTTAAAAATGGTAATTGGGAGCACAGATAATTTTATCAGAATAAAAGATGATTCTCTCAAAGTTAAAAAAACCAAAGTAAAAAAATATAAATTAAATAGTGAACAAGAAAAAGCACTTAAGTATCTTGAGAAAATAAATAATAAATTTGATGTATCGGTTTTACAAGGAACTACAGGATCAGGAAAAACACTAGTTTATTTTCAAAGAATTAAAAAGATAATTGAAGAAAATAATCAAGCTTTAGTTCTTTTACCGGAAATATTTTTAACAAACGATTTTAAATCAAGATTTGAGGATTTTTTCGGTTTCGAGCCAGCAATATGGCATTCAAAAATTACTTCGAAACAAAAAAGGGCAATATGGAATGGAATAATTAAAAATGAAATAAAGATACTAATAGGAGCCAGATCAGCTTTACTACTACCTTTTAAGAAGTTAGGAATAATCATTGTAGATGAAGAACATGATAGTTCCTACAAACAAGACGAGGGTGTCATTTACAACGCCAGAGATATGGCTATCTCCAGAGCGAATTTTGAAAAAATTCCAATACATCTAGTAACTTCTGTTCCTTCTATAGAAACATATAATAACATTTGTAGCAAAAAATACAGACATGTTAAAATTTTTAAAAGGTTTAATAATTATCCTCTTCCAGAGACAAATATTATTAATTTAAACATTAATAAAAGTAAAAATAAATTTATTGCAAAAGAAACAACAAATATAGTTAAAACATATTTAGATAAAGATGAGCAGGTATTATTTTTCTTGAACAGAAGAGGTTTTGCTCCCTATCTAATTTGTAAAAAATGTGGATACAAACAAGCTTGTTCTAATTGTTCATTATATTTAACTTTTCACAAAATTAAAAATAAAGCTATTTGTCATCATTGTTCTTTTGAGAAAGAAATAGATATAAAATGTAATTCTAAAGGAAGTTGTGAATTTGTGATGTACGGTCCAGGAGTAGAAAAAATCTTTGAAGAAGTGAAAGAAATTTTTCCAAATAAGATAACTCGTATTTTTTCGAGTGACTATCTCAAAACAAAAAAAAAAACAAAAATTTTTTTTGAAGAAATAAATGATAACAAAATTGATATTTTAATTGGCACTCAAATGATTTCTAAAGGTTTTAATTTTCCAAAATTAAATTGTATTGTTGTGGTTGATGCTGATTTTTCTGGAAGAGGTTATGATTTAAGATCA
>MDTA01167219.1_pt1 | contig 18867 bp, 17 predicted proteins | sample 811151 | NCBI WGS metagenome assembly MDTA01 (sample SAMN05326648, study PRJNA326480) | marine metagenome | isolation source: seawater | place: Indian Ocean: South | collected 2010
CGGGAAACTCACCTCAAAACTAGTTCTTCCTATAGAGCCGTGGTAGACCACCACGTTGATAGGCTGGATGTGTAAGCGCAGTGATGTGTGTAGCTGACCAGTACTAATAGCTCAATTGGCTTGATTTATGCACTGAAAAAAATTTTTAAAGAACTTATGACAAAGATATTGCGAACACTGATATAGTAAAATATGAAAAAACTATTTTGGTCAGGCAAAAATGGACCAATGTTGATTGCTGAAATTGGTGGAAATCATGAAGGTAATTTTAATTACGCAAAAAAACTTGTAAAACTTGCAATTAAGTCCGGTGTTGATGTTGTAAAATTACAAATTTATAATGGAGATAAGCTTGTAAGTAAATATGAGTCAAACAAAAGAAATAAACATTTCAAGAAGTTTGAATTAACTAAAGACCAACATATTAAATTAGCAAATATCTGTAAAAAAAATAAAGTAATTTATTTAGCCTCAGTTTGGGACAATGACTCTATTCATTGGATTGATAAATACTTGAGATTTTATAAGATTGGATCTGGAGACCTTACAGCATTTCCAATTATCGAGAATATAATTAAAAAAAATAAACCTATCATTTTATCAACTGGCCTCTCAACACTTCAAGAGATTAAAAAAACAATTAATTTTATTCAATCTAAAAATAAAAAATATAAAAGTTCTAATATGCTATCTTTATTACAGTGCACGTCATCATATCCAACAATTGATAGTGAAGTAAATCTTAATGTTATAAAAACGCTTAAAGAAAAAACTAGGCTAACTGTTGGATACTCTCATCATAATAAGGGACCACTAGCATTATTAGCTGCATATGCGTTAGGTGCAGAAATTTTAGAATTTCATTTTACGGATGACAGGAAAGGGAAAAAGTTTAGAGATCATAAAATTTCTTTAAATTTTAATGAAACAAAAAATCTTATAGCAGATATTAAAAAAATGAGCTTATTATTTGGAAGTTTTGATAAAAAACCAACAAAAACAGAAATATCAAGTGGCCACATCATATCATTCAGAAGAGCAGTATATTCAACAAAATTGTTAAAATCAGGAGAAAGATTGTCTAATTCTAATCTAATATGTTTGAGACCAAATCTTGGGCTAGATCCAAGAAACTTCAAAAAAAAATTAGGAAAAAAAATTAAAAAAAATATTTTACCTCTTCAAAGAATTTTACTTTAATAATTTAATAATATGAATAAAGACCCACTGGTAACCATTTATATTACCAATCATAATTATGGTAAGTATATAGAAAAAAGCATTAAAAGTGCCATAAATCAGAGTTATGAAAATATTGAAATTATCATAGTTGATGATTGTTCTAATGATAATTCAAAAAAAGTTTTAGATAAGTTTATAAATATCAAAAATGTAAAATTTATTTTTAATTCAAAAAAAATTGGTTTTATAAAAAGTGCAAATAAGGCAATTAAAATTAGTAAGGGCAAATATTTTATTAGATTAGACGCAGACGATGTATTAAAAAAAAAGGCAATAGAAAAATTAGTTGAAATTATTAAAAGAAATAAGAATATATCGATGTTGTTTTCTAATTTTCATTTTTTTTTTGAAAATAGAAAGAAAATTAAAGAATTTAAATATATTCACAAAAAGAATTACTCTTTAACAGATTTTCCTGCTCACGGAGCTTGTTCCTTGATAAAAAGGAGCGCTTTTAAAAAAATTGGAGGATATTCTGAGTTTTTTGATAGACAAGATGGTTTTTATATTTGGACAGCATTTTTGATAAAAAATTTTAAAATAAGACATTTAAAAAAATCTTTATTTTATTACCGGATTCATGATAAAAATTTAAGTAAAAACTACATTAAAATTTTAAAAGAGAGAATAAAAATTATATCTTACTTCACAAAAAAAAACTCAAAAAATAAAGAACTTATTTTAGTTAAAAAAAAAACACAGAAAGAATTGAATAATTTAAGATAATGTTAAAACTTAATTTTTATCAAAATTTAAAAGATAAGTTAAAAAAAAAAGAGGCAATTATTTGCATTATTGGACTTGGATATGTTGGTCTAGAATTATTGAGAAGTTTTGAAAAAAAAAAGTTTAAAGTAATTGGAATTGATCTAGATAAAAAAAAATTTAGAAAAATAAATAAAGTTAAAAAAACAAAACTTACATCAAATTATCAAGACGTTAAGCTTGCTGATGTCATAATTCTGGCTTTGCCAACACCTCTAACAAAATCTCTCACACCTGATCTTTCCTACATAAAAGCAAGTCTTAATTCAATTAAGAGCCACCTAAAAAAAGGCCAACTTATATCATTAGAAAGCACTACTTATCCCGGAACCAGTGAAAAAATTATAGGAACTTTTTTGAAAAAACAAAATTTCAAAATATCAGAGGACATTTTTCTTGTTTATTCGCCTGAAAGGATCAGTACTGAATTAAAAATAAAAAATAAAAAGATAAAATATCACTTATCTAACACTCCAAAAGTTTACTCAGGCTACTCAAAAAATTGTAAAGATTTAGGAAAAATACTCTATAAAAATATTGTTAACAAAGTTGTCCTAGCAAGTTCTTTAAAAGTCGCTGAAACAACAAAAATGATTGAAAATATTTTTAGATCAATAAATATTGCTTTAGTTAATGAATTAAAAATGTTCTTAAATAAAATTGATATAGATATAGACGAGTCGTTGGAGCTTGCAAAAACAAAGCCTTTTGGATTTACTAAATTTAGTCCAGGACCAGGTTATGGAGGACATTGTATACCTTTAGATCCTTTTTATCTTTATTGGCTAGCTAAAAAAAATAATTTTGATTTAAAATTTATAAAAACTTCAGGAATGATAAATAGAAAAATATCACAGTGGATATGTAAAAAAATTGTCAGTTTTATTGAGAGAAATAAAATTAAACTTTATCAAAATAAAATTTTGATTCTAGGTGTAGCCTACAAAAAAGATATTGATGATACCAGAGAGTCCCCCGCGTTTGAAATAATTAAAAGATTAAAAAAAAATGATATAGATTTTGAATTTTCAGATCAATATGTAAATAAGATAAATATAAATGGAATAACTAAAAAAAGTAAAAAAATTACAAAATCTTTATTCAAAAAATTTAAAATAGTTTTAATCGTCACAAATCATTCAAAATTTCAATATAAGCTAATCTCTAAAGAGGCTAAATTTATTTTTGATAGTAGAAATGTGATAAAAAATAGAACTAAAAATTATTTTAAGGTTTAGTGAGTAGATTAGTTATAATAATTTTTGCACGACTCAATTCAAAACGTTTAAAAGGAAAAGTATTAAAAAAAATTTTTAATAATTATTTGTTAGAGATTGTTTATTTGAGATTAAAAAAAAATTTGAATATTCCAATTATTGTAAATACATCAAAAAATAAATCTGATGATTTGCTTGTTAAATTTTGTAAAAAGAAAAAAATAAAATTTTTTAGAGGAAGTTTAAATAATGTTTTTTTAAGAACAACTATGTGTTTAAAAAAAAATAAATTCAACGGTTTTATAAGAGTATGCGCTGATAGGCCTTTTGTTGATTTTCGTGAGATTAAAAAAGCTATTAAAATATTCAAAAGTAAGAAATTTGACATAGTTACTAATCAGCTACATAAAAAAGTGCCCAAAGGTTTAAGTTGTGAGGTAGCAAGTTCGGAAATATTTTATGATGTATCTAAGAATAAAAAATTAACAAAATCACAAAAGGAACATATTTTTGAATATTTTTATAAAAATCGTAATGATTATAAAATTCATAAATTGAGAAATAAGTTATATGAAAAAAATGCTAAATTTAATCTTAGTATTGATAATTCAAAAGATTTAAAGAGAACAGTGAATATTTTTCTAAAATACAAAAAGAATATTAACGTATCGACTTTAAAAATTCTAAAAAATTTTAATAATAAATGATAAACAGAATTAATCTAAATTGGCATAAATGTGATAAAGGGTTAAAAAAAATATTTCATTATAAAAAAAAAGAAAAAGATGAAAAAAATTTTTTAATTTCTGGTGATTATGAAAGATCATTTCATCAATGTAAAAAGTGTAAACATATCATTTCTTTTAGTAATTTTAAGATTAACAACCTATATAATAAACAATATTTAGAAAAAACATATAAGGATATTTTTGGTTTAGAAAAAAGATTTAATGAAATATCAAATCTGAGTATAAAAAAATCAGATAATAAAAATAGAGTTAGAAGAATAAATAATTTTTTTAGAAATAAAAATCTTAATGTATTAGATATTGGTTCTGGTACTGGAGTTTTTTTAAGTGAAATGAAAAAAAATAAACACTTTGTTAGAGGGGTTGACCTTGATCAAAGGTATGTCAAATTTCTCAAAAAAAAAAAGATTAAAGTTTTTTGCACATCACTACAAAAGTTAAATATAAAAAAAAGATTTGATTTAATTACTTTTAATAAAGTTTTAGAGCATGTGAATAATCCAGTGAAAATGATAAAAGATAGTCTGAAATTTTTAAAGAGAAAAGGTGTAATTTATATTGAAGTACCTGATGAAAAAGCTAAAGTTAAAGGTAAAAGTGCTGGTGAGTTTTGTCCAGATCATTTGCAAGTTTTTAGTAAAATTTCATTAAATGAAATGTGTGAAGCATCAGGTTTAAAAAAAATTTTTATTAAAAATATAATTGAGCCTTCAAACAAATATACGATTTATGGATTTATGAGTTTATCAAAAAGATTAAGGAAAAAAATATGAATATATTGATTACTGGTGCTGTAGGTTTTATTGGATTCCACACCACATTTAAACTATTAAAAAAAAAACATAAAATAATTGGGGTAGACTCACTTAATTCTTACTACGATGTAAGACTTAAAAAAAAAAGATTAAATATATTAAAAAAAAAATATAAAAATAAATTTATTTTTTCTAAAATTGATATTTCTAACAAAAAAAAAATCTTTTACTTATTTAAAAAATATAAGATTGATAAAGTTATTAATTTGGCGGCACAAGCTGGTGTAAGATATGTTAAAAAAAATCCAGACGCATATTTTAAAAGTAATTTAGAAGGTTTTTATAATGTCCTTGAAGCTTGTAGAATATTTAAAATAAAACATTTAGTAATAGCTAGCACTAGCAGTGTGTATGGTGCAAATAAAGACCTACCTTTTAGCGTTCATCAACCTGCAGATCATCCCATACAATTTTATGCAGCCACAAAAAGATCAAATGAAATCATTGCACATTCATATAGTCATATGTTTAATATTCCAATTACTGCTTTGAGATTTTTTACTGTTTATGGTCCTTGGGGGAGACCAGATATGGCATTGTATCTCTTTGTTGATAGAATTATAAAAAATAAAACCATTGATATGTTTAATAACGGAAATCATGCGAGAGATTTTACTTATATTGATGACATCGTCACTGGAATTATTAAGGCGTTAAATAAGATACCGAAAAAAGATAAGTCATGGGGCTTTAAAAACGCTAAAGCCTCATCTAGTGAGGCGCCATTCAAGATTTTAAACTTAGGAAATGGCACGAAAATAAGCCTTAGAAAATATGTTAATATAATTGCTAAAATTTTAAATAAAAAAGTTAAGACTCGATATTTACCAATGCAAGATGGTGATATTAAAGAGACCTCATCAGATATAAAAGAAACAAGAAAATATCTTGGGTATAATCCCAAAACCAATGTAACCGAAGGTATAAGAAAATTTATTGATTGGTATAAAGAATATTATTCAATTTAGATTTTTTTAAAAATTACAATGACTAAAAAAAAAATTTTTTTTATATCGAGACCATTAGATGGTATATATAAAGCTATTGGCTTAGGATGTAAAAAACATGCGGAAAGCTTTACAAAGTTAGAATTCAAAATTAAATTTTATAAAAAAAAAGCCCCATCTTTTAATTTTTTAATCTTTTTTTTAAAAAATATTATAAATTTAAATTTTCTTAATAAAAAAAAGTATCTTAATCTGACATATAGAAATTGTGATATTGGTAGGCATGCAGCAGCAATAACTTATAGGGACCTATTTACTTATAATTCAATTTTTCACGAAATATTTAATTCAATTAAGTATTTATTTTTGGCAGGTGTAAATGTAGATCACGCTTACGCTATTGTTGATAATATTAAAGCCGCGTATATTGATCATTGTGGCTATCTTAATGGTGTTTATTTTAGAGTTTTTGCCTTAAAAAAAAAGATTATTTATACTAATAACAATCCAAGGGGATTGTTCTGTATAGATTTTAGTAAAAAAGAAAATAGAAAACTCAATAAAAATGAAAATGCAATAAGACTTTTTAAAAAAAGAATAACAAATAATTTTACTAATAATAAAAAAAAAATTTTTGCAATTTTAAAAAATCCAAAATTAATTCCCCATATGAGAACTACAAAGTATAGAAATTTAGGTTTTTTAAAATCAGAATTAAAAAAATATAATTATGTAATATATTGTCATTCCTTTGTAGATGGGAGTCTATGGTTTGGAAATGATAGCTTTTCAAATCTTCGGGATTGGTTAGAGTTTACATTGAAAGAATTAAAGAAAAATAATTCAAGAGTAATTATTAAAGCACATCCTAATTTTTACCGAAAAATATATTCTGATGTTGGAAAAAAAGATCAAAAAATTTTTAATCAAATTACAAATAAATATAAAAGTGAAAATTTTTTAATTATTGATAAATCAATTTCGAACTATGAATTTTTAAAAAAATTGTCCAAAAAAACTATTCTTATATCTCACCATGGAACTTCCTTGTTAGAGGGTGAGGTGATGGGATTTAAAACAATTTGTTCAACTGCAACTATATGGAGCCCACATTTTAGTGTTTCCAATCAATGGCGAAATAGTGAAGATTATTCAAAAGTATTAAAAAAAAGATGGGAAGAATTAGAGTTTTCAAATAATAAAGATCTTAATAATATTTTGCATCAGTATATAAATAATAAGTATACATCTATTGGTAGTTATCATTTTATGAAAATTGTATGTAGACATCTAAGGTTTAAAAATTTTAAAGGGTATGAAAAAGAAATTAATAATTTAATAGATAACACATCACAAAATTCTATTAACAGATTAGCTTCAAAATTATCAGCAAATATTGAAAAAATTAATTTATAAAATTTTTAAATTTTTCTATATTAGTAATAATCATTAATTATCTTATCTAATACTTCCTCACTTCCTCTTTGTTTTAAAAAAAATTTCTTATTTTTTTTGAACACATCTCTATTTTGTAAATTTTTATAAATTCTCAAATCTTTAACAAGATAGTTTTTTATATAGTCTATTTTTTTTGGATTAAGTTTTGAAACATCACTAAGTATTTTTTTTTTTTTAATATTAATAAAATTTTCCATTTTATAAGCAGGTATACCTAAAAATTTTGGATATATCTGATTAACAACCTCAAAATATTTTCCCATGATTTTACTCTGCAAAACTATCATTTTTTTATTCAAAAAAACTGAGTCGAGAGCCGAACTAGACTCATGAAATACTACTAAAAATGCATTTAATATATGATCTCTTGTTTTATATTTAACTAATTTAAAATTTTTTAAGTATTTCTTTACAATTCTCTTATCTGTTTTTGGATGAAGGGCAAAAATAATCCTTTTTTTGAAGTATTTTTTCAACCTTAATAATATAGCTTCTATCATTGAATAGTATTTCTTTCGCTCAGCTTCAGTTGCTGGACCACTTCTATCTATACGATCTGGATGATCAAATCCTGAATCTAAAAATACAATTTCATTTTGTCTCAACAAATGTTGTTTAGTAACTAATTCGTCATAGGATCTACTATTAATTCGGTAAATCGATTTATAATAGCTCAAATTTATTCTAGGAAATAATTTATTTATTCTTTTTGTGAAATAGTTATTTAAGGAATTTATATTTATTTGCGAAGACTCAAAAAATATTTCAACTCTTGGAAATATATGTAAAAAAACAAATAATCTAAAAAAAAAATTATTTAATTTTTTTTTTAGATACTCTTTTAAGATAAACATTAATGTATTTTTTTTTGAATAAGCGAAAACTGTATTAGTTGGAACCATTCCAATATTATGTAAAATAAAAATCTTAAAATTATATTTTTTCAATAAATAGTGAATCTTGAAATGGTGAAATGTTTTTCCTAGAGATGAAAAAGCAATAAATTCATAATCTTTTTTTTTATCAAGATAATTTTTAAAATCATAATAATTATTGAAATTTAAAAATTTTATATTCTTTGGTAACACTTTCAAAAAGTTTTTATCTTGAGAAACTTTTTTCTCATTTCCATAAACATGAGAGATATTAATCATATAAAAAATTTTGAATTTTCTTGATATATCTAAGTAAAAACTTGGATTTAAATTAAATAACATTTTAAGAGATTTGTTTGCTGTAATTAAACAAAAAAATTTCTTTTTCATTAATTCAAAATAGTTTTTAAGTTACCTTTTTTGAAAATGAGGCTAGTTGAGATGCTTCAAGATCCCATTTTGTATTAATATCCCACCCACTAATTTCATCCATTATATACATATATCCTTTGGAACCCCAAAACCTTCCATCTTTGATCATATCTTTATATTTTCTTATATAAATTGCATTATTATCTACGTAAATATATTTAATCTTGTGAGCTCCAAGAAGTGTGTGAGTTTTTTCTTGAGGGTTATGATTGATTGGTTTTTTTTTATGATCCCAAAAATAATCATTTAATTTAGTAACAGAAAATAAACTATTTTTTCCATTTTTTTCCTCTTTTAAGAATTTTTTAATTGCATCATTATAAACTTTATGATCTGTAAATGGATTAGTGGGATGTGCCCAGAGTATGATATCGCTATTAAAAAAACTAAGCATATTTTTAATCATCTGATTTGGAGTAGTTGAAATTTCATCACAATACTTTTTTTCTCTTAGATAAAATTTAATTTTACGTGAATTAAATTTTTTACATATATTTTTTAACTTTTTATCATCACTTCCGACTGCAATTTCATGAACATTTGTTTTTAACAATTGTTTTATTTTTAATTCAATTAAAGACTTTCCTTTAAACTTCTTATACATTTTCAAAGGTAGTCTTCGACTTCCTTTTCTAGCAATAACAACGGCAGTAATTTTATTTTTTTTCATAGAATATCTTTTTTGAAATAATTTTAATATTTTTAATTAAATAATTTAGATCTTTTCTATTCATTGCATAATTAAAAAAAATTATACCATTTCTAGGATAATAGATTTTTTTATTAAGTAACATTTTTGCAAAATAGTTTATTTTTTCATTTTTTTTAATTTCTAGAAAATCTCTTTGATACCTGTTTTCTACTTTTTTATTTGAAAAAACTATTCTAGAAATAGATTTGAATTTTAAAATTTGCATATCTAATGAATTTTTTTTAAAAAATGTATTTAATTCGTTTTGAAAAATTTCAGCAAAACTATTAATTTTAGTAAAAATTTTTTTTTTATTTTTTAAAATAAATTTTAATGTTTGATTGGCTACGAACATGCTGATAGCATTTGCAGAAAAAGTTCCTCCAAAATATATCTTTGATTTTTTTTTCTTTATTTTATTTTCAATTTTTTTATCAATACCTATGAACCCAATTGGCATACCACCACCATAAGATTTCCCAAAAGTCGAAATACTCGGTTTCAGATTATAAAAATCTTGCAATGTTTTTCCATCAGTTCTAAGTCCTGTTATCATTTCGTCAAAAAATAAAATAAGATTATTTTTTATTGAGTATTCATTTAAAAATTTAAGAAACTTTTTTGCATTTTCAACTGGCAAACCAGCTTGAATTGGTTCTATTAAGATGCACATTATTTTTTTTTTATTTTCATCTAAAATTTTTTTTGTTTTTTTAATATTGTTATATGGAACAAATTTAATGTTATTTTTAAAACTATTTAAACCATCAGATAACGGAATGATTTCTTTATTTTTTTTTACATACAATGTTTCATCTGCTGACCCGTGCCAACTTCCACCAACACTTATGATTAATTTTTTTTTTGTTATAGCCCTACAAATTCTTAGAGCTTTTGTTACAGCTTCAGTACCTGAATTACACATAATAAATTTTGAGAAGTTTTGAATATTTTTATTTATATTCTTAGAAAATATTACTGCGTGTTCATTTAGAGAAGCTGTATTAGATATATTATTTTTGTTAATTTCTATTAAGCTCTTCTGAAATACTTTACTATTATGACCTAGGATCAATGTCCCTGCACAACAAGATAAATCCAAATATTTTTTATTCCTACAATAAATATTTGTACCTTTTGCTTTATCAAAAAATTCTTTATTTTGTTGATAGCCTTCATTAAGGAGATGATTTTTAGACATTGACTGCATTATATATATTTAATGAAATTAAAACACAAGAATTACTTACTTATTTTAACATTTCTCTTTATTGTTCAATTTTTCTCTTTACTGTTCAATTTTTGAACGATATGTATTGTGAAATAAATTTATGCAAAAAAATAATCAAGATCATCTTGAAATATTAAGAAAAATTTCGAAAAAACCAGAACTTTCTCAGAGAAAACTTGCTGGCGAACTTGGATTTAGTTTAGGTAAATTAAATTATTGTTTAAAAGAATTACATAAAAAGGGTTTAATAAAAATCAAGAATTTTAAAAAAAGTAAAAATAAGACAAGTTATTTGTATTTGTTAACTCCTAAAGGCATTACTTCCAAAACAAAACTAACAATTAATTTTATGAAAAGAAAATTACATGAGTACGATGAACTTAAAGATGAAATTTATAATGAAGATTTATCAGAAATTAAAAAACAACAATCAAAAAAAATTGATCACAATTTATTATAAATGAGTAAACTTGGTCATAATAATCCGCCCATAGCATTAGATCCAAAGGAGACAATAAAGAAAAACATTAATAGAAGAAAATTAATTGTTGATGACAGAATTAGTATGTTTAAAGGCATACCATTGCCAACATGGATAGAGCTAAGCTTAATTGATGTTTGTAATCGAGCTTGTAGTTTTTGTCCAAAATCTGATGATAATTTAGCTCCTGATACTTATCAAAAAATGTCTAAAAAATTAATAGATAAATTACACGATGATTTAAAGAAAATGAAATATAGAGGCTCAATTGCTTTATGTGGATATGGAGAACCTTTATTACACAAGGACATTATATATATAGTAAAAAAACTATCTAGGGTAGCAGACATTGAAATTGTTACTAATGGTGATCCTCTGAGCCACATACTTATACAAAAGTTGTACAAGGCAAAAGCAGCAAGATTATTAATAAGTATGTATGATGGTCCTGAACAGATACAAAAATTTAAAGATATGATTAAAAAATCTGGTGTTCCAGAAGATTTTATAATTTTAAGAGATAGATGGTATGCAAAGACTGAAAATTTTGGAGTTAAACTTACTAATAGGGCTGGGACAATAAAAACAGGAAATCAAATAGAAAATGGTGTTCATACAATTTGTTATTATCCTTCGTACCAAATACTTATAGATTGGAATGGAGATGTATTTTTATGTCCTCAAGACTGGCAAAGAAGGCAAACAATGGGAAATATGATGCAAGAGGATGTTTTTGCTATTTGGAATTCGAAAATTATAAAAAAATATCGTATTGACTTATTAAAGGGCAAAAGATGCAATAATCCATGTAGTTCTTGTAATGCCCAGGGAACTTTACTAGGTATTAATCATGCACAAAAATGGCGAGAAATATATAAAGTTTAAATTTTGAATAATTATTTTAAAAAAATTGTTTATCCAATTGAGTCAAAAGATATAAAAAAATTATCTTATATTTTGGCCTTAACAATTTTTGCTGCATTATTTGAATTATTAGGTATTGGTTTAATAATACCAATTCTAAATATATTTGCTGGAAATGATTTTCATTTCGATTTTAAATATTTTGATTTTTTGTCAAGTTTTTCTACTGAGCAAGTTGTAAGTTTCTTTTCAATAATATTAGTCTTAGTTTATTTTTTAAAGTTTTTTGTGTTAAAAAATCTGATTTATTTACAAAATAATTTTAGTTACAAACTATTTACCAATATATCAAAAAATATTTTTAAAAAATATTTGTATAACAATTTTGCTTTTCACTTGAATAAAAATTCTTCTGAGTTAATACGTAATGTGCAATCTGAAGCAAATCTCTTCAGCTTTGGAATAATATTTCCAACCGTGAGATTATTATCTGAAATTTTGATTTTTACTTTTATTTGTGCTGCATTGATAGTTTATGATTGGCAAGCATCAGTAATAACAATTGTATTAATGTCCTCTGTAGGATTTTTTTTATTAAGAATCACGAATAATAGGCTAAAAAAATGGGGTAAAAAAAGACAATTTCATGCATCACTTGCACTTAAACAATTGCAGCAAAGCTTTAGCGGTATTAAAGAAATTATTTTAAACGGTTTAGAAAATGTTTTTTTAGATAGATACCATTTTCAAAATAAAGAAAATGCTGAAGCAGGTAAAAATAAAGATACTATCACCCAGTTGCCTAGATTAATAATGGAACTTGTGGGGGTAACAACATTTTTAATTTTGATAATTTTCTTATTAAATAGTGGGAAAAATATTTCAGAAACTTTTGTAATAATTGGAGTATTTTTTTTTGCGGCCACAAGATTATTGCCTTCAATATCTAAGATAGCTCAATCTATACAATCAATAAAATACAACCTAGTTGTTGTTGATTTAATTTATTACGAGTTAACAAATTTTGATTATAAAAGAAAAAATGAAAGTTTGCATAATGATGATTTTAATTTTGAAAAAATAAATTTTAAAAATGTCAATTTTTCATATGACCCAAATGAAACAAAGATTTTAAACAATTTAAATATAGAAATAAAAAAAGGTGACAAAATAGGAGTTATGGGAAAAACGGGAAGCGGAAAATCAACATTTTTAAATCTTCTTTGTGGATTATTAGAAGCTAAAGAAGGAAAAATTGAAATTAATAATGAAAATATAAAAGAAAATTTAAGTTCTTGGCAAAAAATGATTGGATATGTTCCTCAAAACGTGTCGATATTAGATGAGAGTATTTTGTTCAACATTGCATTAGAAAGTGACCTAAAAAAAATAAATATCGAAAAAATAAATAAAATTTTAAAAACTGTTGATTTACACGACCATATTTATAGCTTACCCAAAAATCTTTATGAATTAGCTGGAGAAAATGGTAAAAATTTTTCTGGTGGGCAATGTCAAAGATTGGGCATAGCAAGAGCACTTTATAAAAATCCATCAATACTAATTTTAGATGAAGCAACTAGCTATCTTGATCAAGAAACAGAAAATCTAGTTTTGAATACATTATTTGCAAGCGTTAAAGATATAACAATTTTATCAGTTTCACACAAAAAAGGTTCACTTAAATTTTGTGACAAAATATATGAAGTTAAAGATAAAAATCTAATGCAAGAGTCAAGTTAGTAAAGTATGATAAAATAATTTATGTTATATAAAAAAATTAAAAATTTTTTAAAAAGATTATTTTTTAAAATATCTTCTAAAAAAGAAATTCAACAAATGAATAAAAATTTAGCTGGTATTTATGTTAATAATATTATTAAAGACCCAAAATTTAAAAATGAAAAAAATCTATTAAGATTTGGTTATAAGGTATTCTCTCAACAAGATGAGGATGGAATAATTGATGAAATTTTTAATAGAATAGGGATAGGTTCAAGAAAATTTGTTGAGATGGGTTTAGAAACAGGTGTAGAATGTAATACTACAAATCTTTTATTTCAGAAATGGTCTGGTTTATGGGTTGAGTCAAATAAGAAAAATGTAGAGACTATAAAAAAAAATTTCTCTAATTTTTTAAACAAAACATTACAAGTACATTCAGAAAAAATATCAACAACAAACGTAAATCAAATTTTGTCTAAATATTTTGACCCTAATACTGAAATAGATTTACTTTCCATAGATATTGGTGTGCATACATTTCATGTACTTGAAATGATTCAAACAGTTAATCCCAGAGTAATAATAACTGAATATAATGCAAAATATGGACCAATAATTGATTGGTCTGTTGAATATGACCAGACTGCTGAATGGGATAATACAGATTATTTTGGAGCTTCTTTACATTCTTTTGAAAAAATGTTGAAAAAGAAGGATTATTATTTAGTTGGATGTAATGTTACAGGAGTAAATGCTTTTTTTGTGAGAAAGGATCAGCTTCAAGAAAAATTTGAGAAGAATTCAACTAGCAAATTTCATTTTATTGAGGGAAGATATTGGTTAAAAAATGCATTCGAAAAAAATTATAAGATAAAAATTAAATAAAAATCTAAATATCAATGATTTTAGATAATGATTCAAAAAATAAGTTACTAAATTTTTTAGTGGAGAAAAAGATAAAGATTGAAAGAAATTTCGATTTAAAAAAAAGATCTTGGTTAAAAGCTGGTGGTGTGCTGGAAAATTATATTGAACCTTCTAATTATGAACAGATAATTCAGCTGGTTAAATTTTTTAAACAAAATAATTTAGATTATTTTGTAGTTGGCAATTTATCAAATATCATTATTAGAGATGGAAAAATTTTGACACCAATTATTAATATTAAAAATTACAATGATTTAAAGTTACACGAAGACTCTGATAAATTTATTGTTAATGCGTGTTGTGGGATTTCTATTTTTAAATTTGTTACTTTTGTTTCTCAAAAACTTAAAATTTCAGGTTTGGAGGGATTAGTTGGCATACCTGGCTCTCTAGGAGGGGGCATTTATATGAATGCTTCATCATATGATTCTTACATTTCCCAATATTTAAAAGAGATTAAATATGTGAATTTTGATTGCCAAGAAAAAACAATTAAAAGAGAAGATGCCAAATTAGAGTGGAGGTCTTCAATTTTTCATAATTATAAAAATATAATAATTTTGAATGCCTTGTTTGAATTTCCAAAGAATAAACTTTCTGAAATAGATATAATTAACAAAAATATTGAAAAGGTTAAAAAACATAGAATTACATTTCAGGAAAAAAAATTTCCAAATCTAGGAAGCTTATTTGCAACAAAAGATTTGTACAAAGATATTTCAAGTTCAAGCTTCTTATTCAAAGTACTATATATCTCAAATATAATATTTACAAAATTAATTAGAAAATTTTTAAATGAAAGTTATTTAATTAAATATAGAAAATTAATAGTAGGCATTTATTCTATGATTTTAGGAATAAATAAACAAAGCTCATTTAAGCTATCTGATAGAACTATAAATTGTTTAATAAATAACAACTCAACAAATGCAAATGATGCAATAAAAATAATAAGGAATTATCAAAAAAAAATTAAATATTCACAAAAGTTAGAAAATATAATTTTAGAAGACATATTATAATGAAAATAAATATAATTACTTATCACTGGAGTAATAATCTTGGTGCGCTAGTGCAATCATTATCTTTAAAAAAATTCTTAGAGAAAAATTTTGATATTAATATTGAATTTAATAATTATTTACCAGAACCATTGATAAATAGAGAAAGAAATAGTCAAATCAATTCTCAAAACTTCCCTTTCTTATTTGAGATTTTTCAAAAAAAAATTAATCTATATAATTGGAAAAAAAAAATATTAAACCTTGTTGTATCAAAAAAGAAAACAATATTATTTGATAAAGATATATATATTTATGGAAGTGATGAAATATGGAATTATGAAAACCCTTTTTTTGGTTTTGATCCATATTTTTTTGGAGAATCTAATAATCAAAAAAAAATAGCATATGGATGTAGCGTTGGAAATGCAAAACCTGAAATTAAGTCTGACTTGATATCCGAAAAAATTAAAAAAAATTTAGATACATTCAATGCAATTTCCGTAAGAGATCAAAATTCATTTGATCTAGTGAGAAATCTCTCAAGTTCCAAACCAAATATTGTTTTAGATCCATGTTTTTTATCTGATCCACAAATTTTAAAACCAGATGAATCTGCATACAGCGAAAAGTTTAAAAAAAAAGAATTTATACTTATTTACGGTGATTATTTTAATAAATTAGAAATTCAAAATATTTTAAATTTTGCTAAAAGTCACAATTTAGAAATTATTTCTGCAAGTTATATCAACCGATGGGCAAACAAAAATATTATCAACGTTAATCCAACTGATCTCATTTTTTTTATAAATAATTCAAAATTTGTAATAACTTCAATGTTTCATGGAGTTATGTTATCATATAAATTTAAAAAACAATTTTGGTATAGTGAAGATCCTTATAGAAAAAATAAGCTAGGATATTTTTTAGAAAAATTAGATTTAAAAAAACAAAAAATTGACAATTTAGGTATTAATCAAATTGATTATAAAAATAAAGAGATAGAGTTTAATTTATGGAAAAAAAACTCATCTGATTTTCTTATTAACAGTATAAACAAATTATCAAAATAAAATTATTATTGAAAAATTTTATTTAAAATGTATTCATATCTACATACTGAAGTTTAGTGGGGAATCAGTGTGAAATTCATTGGCTGTACCTGCAACCGTAAAGTCGGAGCGCCACTCAGTACAGTCCGTTGTTGAATGAAGGCCAGGAAAAGTCTAATTCTACAATTAAAAATTAACATCGGCAAAAATTGGCAAATCTCAGTATGGATGAGATAAAGAATTTAAATGGTATATGTTAAAAATATTTTTAAAATTAATTTTGTATTTATCTTTTATTTCTAGTTCACAAGCGCTTGAAGTGTGTAATTGGGACAATCAAAAAGGAATTCCATGTATTACAATTAGTAAAACTTCAAATTCCTCAATTTATAATGCTCAGGGAATAAATAAAAAAATTTTTACAAAACAGGATATTATAGACTCAGGTGCAAGCACTACTGTTGATTTAATAAAAAAGATATCTGGCATAGATTACTATCAAACTGGACAAAAGGGACAGCAGGCTGGTATTTTTATGAGAGGCTCAGAGTCAAATCATACTCTTGTATTATTAAATGGTATTGCAATAAATGATCAATCCGCAACCAATGGATTACATGATTTTGGACAAGACTTTATACAAACTATTCAACAAATTGAGATTTATAAGGGATCAAACGGAGCACACTTTGGTCCAGATGCTATTGGGGGTGCAATAAATTTTGTAACAGATATTGATTACTCAAATAGTTATTCTTTGAGTGGGTTTAATTTTAATAATAATTCGGTAGATTACAACATTACCAAAATCACTAAATATGATTGGCATCTTAATTTTAATGGAGCTGCTAATCAAAGTAAAACAAATAGTGCCATAGCCAAAGGTAATGAGTCTGATGGTACAAAAAATTATCAATTAAATTTAAATGGGAACAAATGGCTAAATGACAATTTAAAATTCAAATCAATGTTTTATTATAGAGATACTAAATCTGCTTATGACTCATCAGCGACAAAAGAAGAATCTGTAACATCAGACAATAAAATGTATGCATTTCAAACTGGTTTTGAAAGAAAAAAACAAAAGTCTTTTGATAACCTCATGTTTCATTATCATAATTATGATAGAAAATATTATGTGCAGGGTAAGAAAGATAAATATTATAGTGAATCCTTAGTTACAAAATTAGAACGAGATGGGTTTTTTGATGATAAGTTTTCATATGGTCTTGGAAGTGAATATAAATATGATTGGGGACATTATCAGACAAAAACATTCTCATCTCAAACAAAAGGACATGTAAGCAACATTGGTTTTTTTGCAAATATAGGATATCGATTGAATAAAAATCAAATTCTATCTATTTATGGTAGGAATGATGATCATAAAGAAACTGGTGGAAATAAAACTTATAAATTAAACTTAACTCAATTTCTTGGTCCAATAAAATTAGGATTAACCCATTCGACTGGATTAAAAAACGCTAGTTTGTATGAGTTATACGGTAATATAGGACAAAAAAATATAAATCCAGAAAAAAGTGAGACCAATGAAATTTCTAGTGAATATAATTTTTCAGAAAATATTAAATTTAGTTCAACTGCTTATAGAACTAGAATGAAGGATAGAATTAAGATCAAATCGGATTGGAGCGCATATGAAAATAAAGTGCCAGACACTACTCAAGAAGGTCTCGAGAGCAAAATAACTTTTTCGGGAGATAATCAAAATTTAAGTTTTATTTCACATTTCGCTAAAAGTAGAACTGATACTGGAGGTCCTAATTCAAGAAGACCAGATGTATCTTATGGCATTGATTTTTCAAAAAAGTTTAAAGTAGAAAATTATGAATTATTTGATCTATATTTAAGTCATAGATATATTGGTGATCATATTGATTGGACTGGGTCACAAAATGCATTTGTCAAAAGTGTAGATTTGGTTGATATGTCAATAAGAAAAAATTGGTATAGCAACATAATTACTTTAAATTTTTCAAATTTATTGAATGAAAGATATGAAAAACCAGCTACTTATTCTCAAGACGGAAGACAATTTAGTTTTTCTTTCAGAAAGAGTTATTAGTTGAGTTTTTTAATCAAGTTAATATAATTACATTTAATGTCTTATTTAAGATTTGCTATTGGAATTTTTTTTATTTTAGCAGCAAGCAGACTAATTCCACATCCACCAAATTTTACTAGTTTAATTGCATTAAGTTTTTATGTCCCAGCAATTTTTGGATTGAGATATATTCCAATAACATTAATCTGCTTTATATTAACTGATATTATTATTGGGATTCATAGCACAATTTTTTTTACATGGGGAAGTATAATATTTATTGGATTTATATCTAAATATTTTAACAATAATTTTTTTAAGAGATTTTCA
>MDTA01225229.1_pt1 | contig 18864 bp, 17 predicted proteins | sample 811151 | NCBI WGS metagenome assembly MDTA01 (sample SAMN05326648, study PRJNA326480) | marine metagenome | isolation source: seawater | place: Indian Ocean: South | collected 2010
ATCCAAAGAAAATTCCCCCCTCCCGTTGATCGACGTAACATAGATCTTTTTTACGATTCATATATTAGAGCTGAACTGTTGGCAGAAGTTTTACCAACCCTAGATAAACCTGAAATGAAAATTCTGCCACAAGGCGAGAATACGAAAAGTCAAACTTACCATGTCATACATCCAATTCTGAAAAGCATAGCTATCTACGGAAAAAAAAGTGAGAAAAACCTTTAGAAAAAACCATAACAAAGAATATTGGCAAAAACGCTGGAGTGCCATTCAGATTGATGAAGCTCAGGAAGATGAAACATCTTATCCCCTCAAATATGCACTAAAAGCAGTCCATTCTTCAAAAGAAGCTATTTTAGAAGCTGGTTGCGGGAACGGTCGTATTCTCAGATACTTTAGTGAAAGAGGCTACAATATAGAAGGTTTTGATTTTATCGAAGATGCTATTACCAATCTTAAAAAATGTGACTCGGAATTAAGGGTAAAGGTTGGAGACATTAAAAACCTAAAATATAAATCATCCATATTTGACTGTATTCTCGCATTTGGTCTTTACCATAACTTAGAAGAGAAGGATCTCGTAACAGCGATAAATGAGACAGTCAGAATAATGAAAGTTAAGGGACGAATTTGTGCTTCTTTTAGAGCAGACAATTTTCAAAACAGGGTCAACGACTTCCTTACAGATCGTAAATCCAATAGAATCAATAAGAGTGACAAACGCTTTCACAAATTGAATTTAAAAGCTAGCGAACTTGTAGACTTTTTCCAAGAGGGAGGTTTTGAAATAGATGACATTTTACCTGTTGAAAACATGCCTATCTTCTACAAATTCAAAATTTTCCGATTTAAAACTCATAAAGTTTTCAATGAGAGTTTGGGAAGAAAAGAAGGATATAAACTAAACTTTTTGGGCAAAATATTTCAAGGAATACTCTTTAAAATTTGTCCCCATCAGTTTTGTAATATTTATGTCCTGTATGCTCATAAGCCAAAAAATTGAAATCCGTTGCTGTCAGCCAAAGAATTGATTGGATCCAGAGTAGATCTGAACACAGGGACTCTCTTGATCAAAAACTAAGTGATCTATTAGTAGAGGTGGGGTTTCTTTCCTTTCCAGTACCCAATGGGATTAAGTACTCAAAAACTCGGCATATCGATTCATGGCTGGAAAAACTTTCACCCGATGCAGTCCTTCTTTCAGGTGGTAATGATATTGCTGAATTTTATTCACGCGATCAGGTAGAGAAGATCCTAATTAATCATGCTATACACAATTCACTGCCTATTCTTGGAATTTGCCGAGGCATGCAGATGCTGGGTATCCACTTTGGCGCAACTTTGGAGAGGATAAATGAGCATGCAGGCACACGACATGAATTAGTCGCGAGTGAAGAGAACCCAGCACACTTCTCTAAAACGGTAAATAGCTACCATAACTTCTCCCTCAAGGATTTACCTAATGAAATTGAAATTATCGCCACAGACTCCAAAGGATCTTGCGAAGCTTTTCGTCATAAAACTTTACCGATCGAGGCTTGGATGTGGCATCCGGAACGCGAAAGTCCTTATGTAGAAAAGGATTTATTGAATCTTAAAAGAGTATTAAACAATGACTAAGGCCATCATTCTTGCCGCAGGTCAAGGCACTCGCCTTCTTCCCTACACAAAAGATCTTCCAAAATGTATGGTTGAAATTTGCGGTAAACCGCTAATTGAATTCCAAATCGAAGTTTTAAAATCTTGTGGTATAGAAAACATTTCTTTGGTCGGAGGGTACAAGTTAGAAAAGTTAAAAAAATTTAAACTTCCCATTTATGAAAACAAAAACTTTGCATCCACCAACATGTTATATTCTCTCTTTTGTGCGAAAGATCTGTTTAAAGATGATGAAGATCTCATCATTTCATATGGTGATATCGTTTACTCAGAAGAAATACTCAAAGATTTAGTTTCTGCTAGTAATGCAGTAAATGTGATTATAGATAAAAATTGGCAAGAGTATTGGGAAAGTAGGTTTGAAAATGTTCTTGAAGACGCCGAAACCTTGATTTTAAACGATACTAATGAAATTATAGACATAGGTGGAGAGCCTAAAGATCTATCACAAATTCAAGGTCAGTATATAGGACTGATAAAGTTAAATAAAAACGGTAAGGAAATTTTTCTAGAAAATTGCTCTACATTCTTAGACGAAAATATTAACGGAAAAAGTTTTAACAATGCATACATGACTGACTTCCTTCAAGAACTTATAAATCGAGGGAAATGTGTTAAAGCATGCACTACAAGATTCAATTGGATTGAGATTGATCGGGTAGAAGATCTCAAATCTGCTGTCACATGTTCTCGTTTAAAAAATATCATTCACAATTGAGAAATGTTCCTAAATAAGTATCTAAAGTTCGCTGGACCTCAATGCTCTTACAATCCGCTAATAGCACTTGTTTACCTGATTGCCTTTCCAGTAGTTAAAATTTCTCAAAAACTTGGTCTTACTCCAAATTTTATAACTTTTTGTTCATTCGTTTTCACTTTGCTTGCATTTTATGCATTGTGCAAAAGCCAGTTGCTTTACTACACGGTTTTTTGGTTTATCTCATACTTACTTGACTTTGTTGATGGTACCCTTGCGAGAATGACAAATAATATTCGCAAAACTGCCTTAAGAATAGATCATCTTTCTGATCTAATAAAAATTGCTATTTTATTATTGGGATTCGGGATATATTTTAATGCCATTTCCATGTGGATTTTTCTTTTTGTAACTACCATACTATTCTTCTTCTATGCCGTTCTTAACCATGACTTAAATGCTGCAAGAAAAATTTCATCGACAAACACCTCCAACGAATCTAAGAGTAAAAATGGGGGGGGAACTAAAAAGAAAGAAAAGGTAAAAAAACGAACACTTTTGCAGTACACCTATAGGTATTATAGAAATATTTTTTATCTAATTGATGGTCATACTCTGTTAATATTCTTCTTTATTCCAATAGGAAAAATATGGGCATACTCATTGTTGGGCTACTTCTGTATCATATTATGTTACCAGTCAACATGTAGGATTAATGATTTGCTAGGAAATCCAAAAGTGTGAAATTGTTGATATTTTTTCATGCCAATTTATATTTTGAAAAAATTAATGACAAATTCTGGGAAGATGATTTCACTGAATTAGTTACGAAAATAAGAACCAAGCTTCTTTTTATTTGCTACGAACAACCTTTTCTTAGAGCATCATATATGGGATATTATGATTAAAGCAAAGTTTTTTTAAAATAAGCAAATGATGAATCTTGAGTGAAAAAAATTTCTATTACTTGCGAGATAATTTGAATGAAAAAATATAATTGCAAAAATTACAAATAATGAAAAATATACATTCTTCTTTTTTAAATAAAGCTCATGTATTCTGCAACGGTATCAACGGTAAGAACATTCTTGAGGTTGGTTGTGGAAACGGTAATTTAATTCAAACTTTAACGGAAATATATAAACCGGAAAAAGGTACTGGAATAGATATAAATTGTAATAATAAAACATTTTCCAGTATATGTGAAATAAAAAAAGAAGATATAAGAAAAACTCCATTTAGTGATGATACCTTCGATATAATATTGTCTGAATGGACATTTGAGCATGTATTTGATTTTGAGTTAGCCATAAATGAAATGTACAGAATTCTTAAAAATGGAGGTTTTTTATTCACTCAATTTGGCCCTATCTGGTCAGCACCTCACGGCCACCATTTGTGGTACTATCACGACAGTCAATTTTACACTTACAATGATGTGATCCTTCCTTCTTTTTGCCATTTACTAATGCAACCTTCTGAAATTTTGAGTTTTTTAACAGATAAATACGATTTTAATCCATCTATAATAAAAGGCATCGTGGATTATGTATTCAATTCTAATGATCAAAATCGTCTCTTTTTTGAAGACTATCAATCCATCATTAAATCAAGTAGTTTTACAGAATTATTTTTCAAAGGTATTTCATCTGACAAACTCGAAGATATATATCACAATAAGATCACTCCAGATACCTTTAAAAAATTAAATTCTAAATACAATAATCATACAAATTTCCTACATAATGGAATTACATTTTTACTTACAAAAGATTAGTTTAAAGTTTTACTATTATCTCAATATATAATACAAATATTTTATTCTGTATAATATTTTAAACTTGTTTTTCACTTCATCATCCTGCAATCCATTTTCTAAACTAATTTATTCCTTCGTACTACATTCCGCCACACCCTCTTTCTGATTAATTTATTTTCTAAATTCCGTTACCTATAGCTCAATTATTTATATATTGTACGCATACTTTTTTATTCCAATAGAAAAATTTTTGCATACTCATTATTGGGCCACTTCTGTATTATATTATGCTACCATTCGATCCTTAGGATTAAGGGTTTTTCAGAAAATTCAAAAGTATGAAATTATTCTCATTCTTTCTACCGCAATTCCATTTTGACAAAATGAATGACCTATTTTGGGAAAAAGAATTTACTGACTGGGTTACGACAACAAGAGCAAATTCTCTTTTTGTAGGTCACGAACAACCTTTTCTTCCATCATCAGATTTGGGTTATTATGACTTAAGCAAAACCTTCACCTTAAATAAACAGGCGAATATAGCCAAAAAATATGGATTGGATGGATTTGGTATCTATCACTATTTTTTTGATGAAAAAACCAAAGCTCTGAATATCCCAATTGAAAATCTTAGAAAGCATACTTCGATAGATATCGATTACTTTATTTGCTGGGTCAATGCAGATTGGGATAAGGAATGGGTGGGTGACTACAAAACCATACTCTACAAACAAAAATACTCTCCGGTAATCTACGAGAAACTAGCCGAAGACGCTTGCATACATTTCCAGGACAGCAGATATGTTCGGATAGAAGGTAAACCTCTTTTCTACATTCATAATCCTAAATATTTGGTTTTGGATGAGTTCAAGGAACGTTTTATGCAAATTTCAATCAAATACGGTTTTAATGAAGTATTATTCGCTGCTCCTCAAATTCACATTTCGGCAGGGCAGGAATGCGAAATTGATTATGCACTCGGATACCCGCCTGGGGACTATCCTCTCCGAAACGTAAAACTGGAATCTGAAGCCTACCGCAATATTGAGGGAGGAGTATTCTCTTATCCGCAGTATGCAGAAAAGTATTCTTCGTTCATATTGTCTAAATTAAATGAACACAATTATGTTCCAACTATACTTAGCGGTTGGGACAATACACCCAGATACAAGGAGCGAGGCTTCGTCTTCAAGGATTTCAATACTTATGATTTCTCTAGTCTTACCCATTCGATATTACAAAGTTCAATCAAAAAAAATAAAGACTTCGTTATGATTAAAGCTTGGAACGAATGGGCAGAAGGAAATGTGCTCGAGCCATCTGTTAAATTCGATTACGAGATCTTAGAATCAGTCAAACAAGTTAAACGAGAAGTAGGCTTCTAGATCATATGTGTGGCATAGTTGGGGCAATCGGAAAAAATCTAAAAGTTGATATGCTGTCTACTTCTGTCGACATGCTCAAACATAGAGGTCCGGACGCCAATGGACATAGAATATTTTCAAGGTCATGGTTAGGGCATACTAGATTGTCCATACTCGACTTGAATAAAAGGTCTGACCAACCTTTTAGCGATTATAAAGATCAATGTTCATTGGTTTTTAATGGCGAAATTTATAACTTCAAGGCTTTACGGAGTTTACTTCAAGAAGATGGAGTCGACTTCAATACCAACTCCGACACTGAGGTGATCTTACATAGCTGGAGGAAATGGGGAAATGATTGCTTTCTTAAGTTCAAAGGCATGTTTGCTCTGGCCATTTGGGATCCGAAACGCGAACAGCTGCTAATCGCCCGGGATAGGTTCGGCGAAAAACCGCTTTATTATCTATTTGCCAACGACACCCTATACTTTGCCTCGGAATTAAAAGTCATTACAAGATTTTCTGAATCACTCGAACTAGATCCTTATTCTATCAACGATTATTTTTATTGGGGATATATTTCTTCCCCAAATTGCCTCATTAAAGGAGTTAAAAAACTCAAACCTGGTCACTTTGGAGTCTTTAGAAAAAACAATTTTCATGAATATCAATACTACAAAAGGCCATCCCAAACGATCGAACTACAAAGCCATCAAATTCAATCCAAAATATATTTTAATTTGTCTCGTGCTGTTAAACGTTCTTTGGTCGCAGATGTACCGGTTGGAATCTCATTGAGCGGTGGCATAGACTCATGTGCTATTGCTGCTTTCGCTAGGAATGAATTTAATGTAAAACTGAATTGCATTTCAATTGGATATCACGGTCGTCCTAAAAATGACGAAAGAGAACGAGCAAGAGCAGTCTCTGATAATTTCGATCATGAATTTCATGAAGTTGAAATTTCTCAACAAGATATAAAATCCAATTTTGAGTTGTTTGTTCAAGGTTTAGGTGAACCGGTGTCAGACATTGCAGCTTTTTCTTATGACTGCGTCTTTAGAAAAGCGAATCAAATTGGATTAAAAGCTATATTGAGCGGAATTGGCGGGGACGAACTCTTTTGGGGATATCCCATTCACAATGAACACTGCCTAGAATCTCAACGCAGACAGTTTTTCAGACGATTTTTTCCTAAACCCCTATGGCCCTATTTTTTCAAAGGGTACTATGGTTGGAAAAACCAAGTCATTTGGAATAGTGGTCATATGGTATCAGAAATGCCACAGCCTTTTCTCGATATACCAAAAGACATTGAAGGTCGGCTTCCTTTCAATACACTTACTAAAAGAGGTAATGAAAATTGGACTCAATCAATACAACGTGTGATCATTGAAAGTTGGTTAGAAGGCAACTGCCTTACATTGAACGATCGACTTTCAATGCGCTACTCCGTTGAGTGCAGATCTCCTTTCCTAGATGCTGATCTAACCGATTATGCACTATCACTTCAAACTGACAAAGAAACTCTGGAATCTAGCAAAAAGCAACTAAAGTTAGCACTTGTTGATCTTCTTTCAGATAATGTTCTTTCCGCACCGAAATCAGGTTTTACTCCTCCTGTAAACTTGTGGAAAAAGATAATCTGTGAAAATTTTCAAAATGAATACCACAAATGCTTGCCACTCAAGGAATTAATAAAATTTGACACTATCAATAAGCAAAATTACGATCTAATATATAAATTGATTATTTTATCATCTGTAATTAATCAAATAATAACGGGCTAAATTTATTTTGAAGGCGGTCATATTAGCAGGAGGTCAAGGAACTCGCCTAGCAGAGGAAACCCATTTGGTGCCCAAACCTATGGTTGAAATTGCCGGGAAACCTATGATATGGCATATCATGAAAATTTTCAGTAAATTCGGCATCAATGATTTCATTATTTGTGCTGGTTATAAAGGTCATATAATCAAAAGATACTTTGCTGATTTTGCTTTTCTATCATCTGATGTGACCTTTAATATTCCCGAAAATACCATTGAAATACATCAGCAAAATAATGAAGATTGGTCAGTAACAGTTGTTGATACGGGTGAGCACACGATGACTGGTGGCAGATTATTGAGGATAAAGGAATATATAAAAGAAGAAACATTTATGCTCACCTATGGAGATGGAGTTTCGGATGTTGATATCCTTGATTTAATTTCTTTTCACGAAGAACACAAATGCTTGGCTACGCTTACAGCCGTCCGGCCCCCCGGAAGATTCGGGATTGTGAAATTTGCTGCTAATAATGATTCATGCGTTCAATCTTTTGAAGAAAAAGCAGACACCAATGAGACATGGATTAACGGTGGATTTTTTGTTCTGAATATGGGAATTTTCGATTATATTCAAGATGGTGACAATACCATATGGGAACAGAGCCCTTTACAAGACTTAGCAAAAGCTAATGAACTTTGCGGTTATCAGCACAAAGGATTTTGGCAGGCAATGGATACACTTCGAGACAAGAAAAACTTGGAAACAATATGCACAAGGAGCAATAAACTGCCTTGGTTGTAAGCAAATACCTTATTTTTAAAATATTTTTTTCAACAAGTCTATAGAATTACGAAACACAAATTGAAATTTCTTCAAATCCAAGTTCTGTATGAAACATTCATTTCTCAACTTTATAGTAGTGATTGTTCACTTAACAATAAGTGTTATGAATATCAACTTTCTAAAATCCTTTCATCTAAGTTCTCATTTTCTCATTATTTGTGTGAAGAGTTAAGTAAACTAGGTTTCACAACTGATATTATCTTTCCCAATGCTCAGTCTTTGCAAGCTCAATGGGCAAAAGAAAATGGACTTTCAGTCAAAGAAATCTTAGTGGAACAAATAGAAAGATTTAAACCAGATATTCTCTACATTGTTGGAGCAGTTGGCTGTCTTGATTCGTCATTGTTATATAAACTAAAGCACAAGCCCAAGCTAACTTTCGGATGGTTGGGATCTAACATTCCTCCCAAAACTGACTGGAGCAGATTTGATTGTATCCTTTCAGGACTATCTGAACTTAGAAAAACCGCACTTCGGCTGGGAGCTAAACATTCTATGGAATTTTACCCTGGAATTCCACAAGTAGTCTTTGACGATTTCCCTTGTCTAAACAACAACCCTCATTATGACTTGGTTTTCGTTGGCCAATGTAACCCAGTCCAACATGGGAAAAGAGCTTCCTTTCTGGAATTCCTTGCAAATCAAGGATTGAATCTAGGACTTTTTTTAAGTGGTAACATATCTCATCTGCCTACCATTTTGCAAGAAATCAATAAAGGACCACGCTTTGGTTATGAAATGCTGCAGGAAATTTACAATTCCAAAATCAGCTTCGATTGTAGAGCAAAGCATTCCTTTCTAGATAAAGATATTGGAAAGGATCAAACAGTGAACATGAGAATTTTTGAAACAACTGCAGTAGGATCTCTTTTGTTAACAGAAAAGTTCTCGAACTTAAATAAACTTTTTGAACCAAATAAAGACATTGTAAGTTTTACAAATACGACAGATTTAATCGAAAAGATAAAGTATTATATTGAAAATCATACAACTAGGAAAACTATTTCAATAAACGGTAAGATGAAGTGCAAAAATAAACACAAACTTAGCCTTAGAGCTCTTCATTTCGCTAATATTGTTGAACATCTTTCAAAAAAATAATCGCTCAAGAACATTCATAATCTCATGAAACTAGATAAAAGTTTCTGGTCTGATAAAAAAATTTTAGTTACCGGACATTCAGGTTTTAAAGGCTCTTGGTTATCTTGCATCCTAAAGTATTTGAATTGCAAAGTTTGGGGTTTATCCGATGGAAAGACGCAATCCGATAATTATATTTTAATGGATAAAGAAGAAATATTTGAAAAAGAATTTAAGTTAGACATTTCAGCTTCAAAATCACTAGGTAGAATTATGCAAAATAATTTCGATTTTGTTTTTCATTTAGCTGCACAAGGTTTGGTATCTAAGGCTAAAGAAAACCCAAGAGAAACAGTTAGTTCAAATGTTTTAGGAACTTTTAACATTCTTGATTGGATTAATAACATTCCTGAAATTCCGTGCCTTATAATTGCTACAACTGATAAAGTTTATTCTAACCCTTCGATTGATAATACTGAAAACAGTCCACTTGGTGGCGATGAACTATACAGTGCAACAAAATCTGCATCTGAACATATTATCCGAGCTTTTTCTAACACGCTAAAAAGAAAAAGCCTTAATATCGGAGTAATTCGATCTGGAAATGTTCTCGGAGGAGGAGATGGAGCATCAGATCGAATTGTTACCGATTTACTTGATTCCCTCAAAAATAAAACTGAAATAATACTTAGAAACCCTGAAGCGATCCGCCCTTGGCAATACATCATGGATTCTCTCCATGGATACCTACTTGCAGCTGAGTATTGTTACAAAAGTAGAGTTGATGAAATCTTCAATTTAAATTCAGAAAAAAATAACAGTTTAACTGTAAGAGATGTTGCAGAATCGCTAATAAATTTTTGGGGTAATAATAGGAATTATATAATCACTGAAGTACCCTCTAAACTGAAAGAAACATCCATATTGACTATCAATTCGAGAAAAGCTTATAATTTGCTAGGCTGGTCTGCTTCACATGATATTAATTCAATTGCAAAAAATACTATTGAATGGGAAAAGTCAAAATTAGAAGGAATAAATATTACCTTTAACCAAATAAAAGATCACTTTGATCTAACTAGATCTTAACTATTTTTTTATTTTTATTCATATTATATTCGCATCACAAATAATTATATTATTTAATATATTTATAAATTTATTATATAAAATTATAAATGTACTTATACATATTTATTTTCTCGTAACACAACTGAATTAAATTATATCGACTACACTTGATTTTCTCTAATATCAATTAATGTACTGTTAATAATCTATAATTATGAATAATTATGAAAAGATTTCTTACGCTCAAACCGTTTATGGTAATGATGAAATAGATGCTGTTGTAAAATGCTTATCCGAAACCACTCAAATGGGTAAGTATTCAAGGATATTTGAATCAAAAATCGCTAATCTATTTAGTAAAAAGCATTGCCTTTATGTGAACTCCGGTTCTTCAGCATTATTCATTGGCGTTGAGGCATTCAACTTCCAACCTGGTGCGGAAGTCATAACACCGGTGCTTACCTTTTCTACATCTGTTGGTTGCTTGGTAAAAAACCAATTAATCCCTACCTTTGTGGATGTAGAACCTTTGAGTTATTGTATCGATCATAGCGACATAGAGAAAATGATTTCAGACAAAACTGAAGCTATTTTAGCTCCCAATCTTTTGGGCAATCTCTGTAATTGGGAAGTAATAAGAGAAATTGCTGACAGACATAACTTAATCGTGATTGAAGATTCAGCAGACACTCTTGGTGCTAAATTTAATGAAAAACCAAGTGGATCATATTCAGATATGTCCATTACAAGCTTTTACGGATCACATATAATCAACTGTGCTGGAAATGGCGGTGCTCTGGCAGTAAATGAAGATAGTGTGATGGAGAAAGCTAAACTTCTCAGATCTTGGGGAAGGAGTTCATCACTATTTGATGATAAGAGCGAATCCATAGAAAATAGATTCAATGTTGATCTCCAAGGTATTGAATACGATGCAAAATTTGTTTTTGAAACTGTAGGTTACAATTTAGAGGGTAATGAACTGGGTGCTTCTTTCGGTTTAGTTCAACTCGAAAATTTAGCTAGAAACATCCAAATAAGAAAAAAAAATTTCTCCAGACAATGTGATTTTTTTCGTAAATATTGTGAATTTTTTGATATACCAGTCGAAACTGCTGGTACTGATACTGCTTGGCTTGCATTCCCAATATTGATTAATAAAAATGCACCATTTACCAGAAAACAGTTTCAGATACATTTAGAGGAGAGAAACATACAAACGAGGGTTGTCTTTACCGGCAACATACTAAAGCAACCAATGTGTAAAGATATTCAAAAACGAGTTTCATCCGAAGGATACCCAAACGCGGATGCAGTCATGGAGAGGGGTGTTCTCTTACCTATTCATCATGGATTAACAGAATCAATGTTTGATAGATTTCATGATACTGTCGACAAATTCATAGATGCTTTGTGATCTGGCTCTATTAATTATATATCTATTGTAATTAAGTGTTTACCTTGTAAAGCTAAAATTATTTACCCTATTATATATTAAAGGTTGAAATTATTTGTTACTGGTGGCACCGGATTTGTTGGATCAAATTTTATTGAACTCACTAATCAATATAATGTTGATACTGTTGCCCTTAGAAGAAGTAAATCAATCCCTCCAATTAGATTCAGTAAAGAAGTAAATTGGATAGAAGGTGACTTAGACTCTATTGAAGTATCTAACTTTAAATATTGTACTCACTATGTTCACTTCGCATCCTATGGAGTCTTAGATCAAAATAATTGGAATGAATGTTTAAAAACGAATGTTATTGACTCACTGAAAGCTGTAGAAAAGGCAGTCGAGGCTGGAATTCAAAAATTTGTTATCATTGGATCTTGCTTTGAGTATGGTCTCACAGCGATAGATTATCAAAAGATTCCCACGACTGCCCCTTTGAGACCCGTAAACGCTTATTCTGCTTCAAAGGCAGCCGCAACGATATCATTAGGAACATTTTTAAAAAGTTCAGGAAAGGATTTTAAAATACTTAGACTTTTTCATATATTTGGCGAGGGTGAAGCTAAAAGCAGGTTTTGGCCTTCGCTTTATAATGCTGCTATTAATGGTGAAAATTTTGATATGACATTAGGCGAACAAATCCGCGATTTCAGCAATGTGAAGGATGCAGTTCAAGCAATATTCGATAATCTTAACAATTTCGATTCCACAAAAAACACTTTTAACATAGCTTCAGGGAAATCTTGTAGTTTAAAAACTTTTGCTGAATATTGGTGGAAAAAACTTAATGCAAAAGGAAAATTGAACTTTGGTGCAATTCCTTACCAAAAGAATGAGATCATGAGGTACATACCTGATCTTGAAAATTAATAAAACCATCTTGATAAGTGGTATTCCTCCAGGTAGGAGTGGCACTGGAAGGTTTCTAGAATATATCAAGAAAAATTTCTCCGATTTGTTCCAATTTATATTCTTAGATGGCCCGTATGACCACGAAATCAGAAAAGAGTTGGAAAATCTCTCGTCACATAAAATTCTTTTATTTCACCCCCAAACAATCGGATTTAAAACATTCAAAGAACTAGTACTGAAGAATAAATGCTTCTTGTATGTTCTAGACAATTCATTTTTCTGCGGGGCTTCCTACAACTACATAAAAGGTGAAAACCAAAGCTGTTTTCGCTGCTTAGAAAACCGAGAAAACGAAATCAAATATAATTGTGTAAACACTTGGAATTTTGATGACTTCACAGAATTTGCAGAAAAAATATTTTACTTTGCTCAAAACGAGAGTCAAAAAAAACTACTTTTAAAAAAATTCGGGACACATATACAAGTCATTGTTCTAGGAATGAATGTTTTAGATGATATCAGCGACAAACCATTGCCAAATCCTGAAAGTGGTTACGATATTGTTTTCCACGCAAATAAAAGTTTTGCAAAGGGGTACGAATTTGCGAGAAAACTTGATAATAGTCTCAGTGATTTTTCTATCTATTTTCCAGAAAAAGGAGAAACATGGGAAACAGGTTTAAAGGAAAAGGTACAAAATGCAAAAATTGTTATCAACCCATCCCTTTGGTCAGCGCCAGTGGAAGGTGCTCTTTTAAAATCAATCAAATACAATGGTTGCGTCGCAGTCACATCTACGGAAGGATCCTTCGTTGAAGAAATTTCAGATAATACTCTACTTAAACTGAACCCAGAAAACATAAATGAAAGTTTACTACTGCTATTAAATCTTCTAAACAATAAAAAAAAGAGAGATCAAATTAGGAAACTAGCTAAAAATTGGCTCACAGAACATCAAAAACAAGCCACTTTTAGAATCAAATCAAGTTTTAAAAGGAAATTTGAATATGCATTTTCGAGTACAAGAAAATTCGACAACAGATACTTTGATAAACAGAATGAATTCCATGAGTGCAAGATTTCATTGGAAGATATAAAAGGATTTCTGACCTATTCCGTATTTTGTTTAAGCGAACAAACAAAACACCTTTTAAAATATAATTACATAAAACCAGATTATATTTTTGATAACAATCATGAACTTCATGGAATGGATTACGGAGGAATAAAAATTTTATCTACTGAATCTGATGAACTAAAACATTCTCGAAATATTATAATCATATCAAACCATTCCAAGAATATATACAAAGACCTACTTGAACTTCCTTTTGTTATTAATAACATAAAAATCCTAATATAAAGATCAATGTCGCTACAATATTATCTTCATAACTGAGAAAAGTTATTCATGTATTCAATAGTGTTACATGGGATATTTTGCCTTACTTTTTCACTAATCTTCTTAAATTAATGTGCATTTATTAGTGAATTATAATATAGAATGCTACGCTTTTTATAAACCCCTAAAGAAATGGTTCATTGATCAATAAACCAAAGTTTAGTATAATAACGGTAGTAAAAAATGATGCTTTGGGATTAGAGAATACTATAAAGAGTGTTATTAAACAAAACTTATCCAACTATGAGCACATAATTATTGGTGGAGAAAGTACCGATAATACAAATTACATAATAAGAAAGTATCAAAATAATCTTAGTAAATCGATTATAGAGAAGGATAATGGAATTTATTTTGCTATGAATAAAGGTTTGGACTTTTGTACTGGTGAATATGTAAATTTCCTAAATTCTGGTGATACCTACGCGTCCAAAGATACTCTTAAGCAAGTAAGTAATAATTTAAATGAATATACCGAAATATTGTCAGGAAGTATATATTCGATTAATCTAAGTGGAGACAAAATATACAAATCATGGAAAGACCATTTTCATCCAGAACAGTTTATGTTCTGCTTTCACCAAGCAATGTTTACAAAAATAACAATATTTGATAAATACAGATTTAATACGATTTACAAAGTCGCTGCTGATTATGAATGGGCATTAAGATGCTATTTAGACAAGATTAAATTCGACTTCATAGATTTGCCCTTGGTTAATTTTAGAGAAGGAGGTTTTTCCGAAATAAATAAAATAAAATCCAGAATTGAAGAATTGTTTATTCAATCCTGTTATTTTGAATGTAATAATAATATTTTAGAGACAAACTCTCTCGCAAAACTTAAACTTTATGCAAATAGAAATAATTTTATATTGCCAAAACTACTAGCTAAATTAGATGCTCAATTACTTTTATTTAAAAAATTTGAACCTAATATTAACCTGTATGGATTAGGAACAGTATTTAGTTATATAATTAATAGTAAAATTCTAGATTATAGAAATGTTTATGACAGAAATTTCATTAAATTTAACAAAATTTCAAAAAAATGTTCTGCCATGAATCCGAACGACATTTCCTCCGACACCAAAAGTTATTTTCTCATCACAGCACTTGGTTACGAAAAAGAAATTCAGAGTTTTCTAATCAGTAAAGGAATTGAAAAAAACAAAATATTACAATTCGAAGTCTAATAATATATGAATTTATTCTGCAATTTATAGTTAATTTGAATCATTTAAGTAAAATTTTAAATGAATCGCAAAAACAATAGTCTGTAGACATTCACTCCTTAAAAGGAGACTTGCTCAAAATACTTTTAAAAGTTACCTCCAAGCGATGAACGACTTTATTGCAATAGTAATAGCAAAGGATAATCTCAAGTGTGATTATTTATGGTGCTTGCAAGGGAGGCAGAGTATTTCTAGCGACATCAAAGATAAACGAGGCAAGATCTAGGATAAATAGGTAATTTAAATATAAATGAAACATAGAATAAAAAATAAATAAGAATTGGAAATAAAAAAAACAAATCCTAAAATTAGTATAGTAATAATTTTTTTTAATGCTGAAAAAACTATCACTAGTTGTATTAATTCTATTCTTTTACAAACATTCTCCGACTATGAAATAATTTGCATTAATGATGGTTCTACTGATAACACTTTGTCAAAAATCAACAGCATTCCCAATCATGACAAGAAAATTAAAATTTTCAACCAAAAGAATCAAGGATTAGGTTGTGCTAGAAATTCGGGAATTAACAATTCAAATGGAGATTACATTTGCTTTGTCGACAGTGATGATACAATTAAGTCTGGTTTCCTGAAGCACGCTTACAATAAAATTGATTCGTTAAATTCAGACTTAATCATTTATGATTTGAATTATAACAGAAATAGTGACCATAAATCTACAAAATCTACTTTTATAAGTGATAAATCATATATCAAAGAAAAGGTTTATTGCTTTTATAGATCACAATCAGTTTGCTCAGCAATTATAAAGAAGGAAATATTTACTGAAAACAATATTTCATTTCCAACCAACAGAAGCTTCGAAGATTTTTTTGTCTTGTATAAATTAATTAGTAAGTCCAAAAAACCTATAATTTCCAAAAGATTATTTTATAATTATACAAGTAATACTGATTCAGTTTCTAATAATTTAAAAATTACTGACTTTATAAATATATTTGCATCGATTCAAGATTTTTATATATACAATAAAAATATCGAAAGTTCTAAAGAAGTTTTATCTGAAAGAATAAACAACATATTAAAGTATGTAATAACTAAACTTTCTATAAATGAATCATTAAGCTATAAAAATTCTATTTTTTTGGTAGACAGGATTTTTCTATTTACCTCTCTTTACAACCTCAAAATTAGTTCTTTTTATTACAATTTATATCTTCTTGTTAACAACAATCCAAAGCTTTTAGAATATATAAAATCAAATATTAATAACGATACAATGATCAATCAATTTGCATTTATAATACAAAGAAACGAGCATATAATGCAAAATCTAATTAATTTTTTAGTTAATAATAATATTAAGTATGTATCTATTCTAGGGATTGGTAATCCACTTTCTGAAACAGTCGAATTAATTTTAAGGAATAATATTAAAATTACTTCGATATTTACAGATTTAGAAGTACATTCTAATTTTAAAAATATTGAAACTTTAGATTTATATTCTTCTTCTAAGATCAGTTCTCCTGTTGTCGTTATTGCAAGTTATGTATCTTCTAATAAATTTACGAATTTAGCTCTCTCAAAAGGTAATGAAAACATCATGGCTCTAAACTTTCATAATATTTTAAATGCAAGTTAAAAAAGTTATCACATATGGGACTTTTGACCTATTCCACATTGGTCATTTAAGAATCCTTAGAGGAGTAAAGGATTTGGGACACCATCTCACAGTCGCGATATCGACGGACAAATTCAATGAAATTAAAGGAAAGAAAACTCTTATCCCCTATGAGCAAAGAAAAGAAATTGTGGAAAACATTAAGTGTGTGGATCAAGTCATTCCGGAAACTTGTTGGGAGCAAAAGGAAAATGATATTAAAATTTTTAACATTGATATTTTTGCGATGGGAAACGATTGGGAGGGTAAATTTGATTCTTTAAAAGTCTTTTGTGAAGTTGTTTACCTCCCAAGAACTAGTGATATTTCCTCCACGGATATCAAAAAGCAAATGGATGCTTTTCTTAAGGAGCATTCAATTGAACTCTGAAAAACAGCCTGAAACCTGACTTAAACGGGAAGCGTGTCTTGGTTGCACCACATACCCCGAGAACGACTATGTTTGCCAAGGTGCTCACACAAACCTACCCAGAAGTTTCAATGATAGGGTTCGTTGATAAGTTAAAGGAGGGTAAAGACATCTATCGTTTGCCGGAAGTTAACAAATTGAAATTCGACTATATTTTGATCCTATCGGTAAATCACTTTGAATCCATTTACAACGAGCATCAATGCAGCATTCCCAACGATAAAATCCTCAAGGTAATTATTCGCAACAATGTTTACCAATTTTTGCCTCGAGCGGAAATCCGATCCAAAAAAACAAGGGAATTCCCGCTCAAAATACAAATGTTCGTTCTTGGGCTTTTGGCACGGTTGATTTCCTTGATGCGCGTTAAAAGAAATCGAATCAGTTTTGTGGCCAAATCATTCGTTGGAAACAATGTGAAGGCCCTTTTTCTTCACTCTGCAAAGCGTTCTGATGATGTGATTTTAATGACGGACAACAAACGGCAACTCAAACAATTTCAGAGCAATGGTTTTCCGGTTACTTTCCTTCAATCGTTTAGGGCTATCTGGAACTTGGCTTTTTCACAGGTTGTGATTCAAGACCAGGGAAATTGCACTGAGCCGCTCATGCACTTGAGTTCAAAGCAAAGGACCATTCAAATGTGGCATGGGGTTCCCCTTAAGAGAATGAACCGTTTGGGCAATTTCACCTACGATTGCATGGTCAGCACTTCGGATTATGTTAACGAGACATCTCTAGCCCAGGTGATCGTGGCCAAGGACTATCATGACTTTGGGTATCCAAGAAATGATATGTTGCTCAAGGATCATGAGGCTGATGATCTTTTGTTGTGCGATCGAGATTTGTATGAATTGGCCAAACTGTATTTCGGTGGCGAGACAAAGGTGATAGTTTACATGCCCACTCACAGAGAATCGGCAACCACCATTGGAGAAAACCCTCCCTCCCTAATTCCGCTTGACTTCAAATCACTTGACCAATCACTTAAGCAACTTGGGTGCATTCTCATCGTAAAGCTCCATCCTTTTGTTAAACAATTCCAAGAAGGACATATGCCTGAAAAGGGTTATGAGAACATCCACTTTCATTCCGCCGAGGGTGACATTTATCCCTTACTCAAGTATACGGATATCCTGATCACGGATTATTCATCCATTTACTTCGACTTTTTACTCCTCAACCGACCAATTATATTCTTCAATTACGACTACGATGAATATAGTTCGAACATGAATGGATTCGTCTATGATTATCAAGAAACTGCACCTGGTCCGAAAGTTACAAGTCAAAAAGCATTATTCGAAGAACTCACAATTCAAATCACCGATAAAGATAATTACGAAAATGATCGCATTCGAGTTTGCAATAAATTCTTCACTTTTCAGGACTCTAATTCATCAAGAAGAATTTTCGAAAATCTTCTTCAATAGATATTATATTTTGTGATTTGTAGATTTATTTCTTTTGTTCTCGCACTTTATCACCTATGATAAACACGTGGAATCGGTAAAAGACAAAGTTGGCTCGCTGAAATGGGCGATTAATGAATTGGGTAAGCAACGCGATGAATTGGAAAGTAGATTGAAGATTGCCCGTAAGCGCGATGAAACAGG
>MDTA01222016.1_pt1 | contig 18862 bp, 17 predicted proteins | sample 811151 | NCBI WGS metagenome assembly MDTA01 (sample SAMN05326648, study PRJNA326480) | marine metagenome | isolation source: seawater | place: Indian Ocean: South | collected 2010
AGAGGATTGATTTTATTGTAAGGATTTTATGATTAAACATATAATATGCTCTACTAACTTGCTAACCTAATAATCTCATCCGAAAGACAATCTATAGAGTCAACAAAATCGATATTATGCATTTCGTGGCTCAGTAAGGAAAGCTCCGTGCATGCGATTAACAAACTGTCGCAGCCTCTCTCAACTATTTTTTCAACCTCAGCAGTAAAGGTTTCGATTAATGGGTTGTCAATCGTACCCTCTTTTATTTTCGTTATAATTTCAAGCATGCAATTATCATTTTCCGAAAACATTGCTTGTAACCCGTATTCAACTAGGTATTGGTCAAAAATACCGACCTTTTTTATTACGGGAGATGCCAAAATACCAACTTTTGTTTTCTTCTTTTTAATTAGCGCCTTGCATGACAAGCTTATCATATTTATTACGGGAATTTTAACACTTTCAGAAAGCTGCGAATGGTAGTGATGGGCCGTGTTGCAAGGCATTGCTAAAATATCGCAACCCATATTTTCTAACTCGATGGCCATGTGTTCCAAGACACTGGCCGGGTCCGGCCCACATCCATCTAACAATGCCTTTATACGGCTAGGTACCTGAGTATTTTGGTGCACAATAAGCGGGATATGCTCACTGTCATCACTAGCGCTCACACCCTCAATAAGTTTTTGCATAAGCAAAATGGTTGCTTCAGGGCCCATTCCCCCGAGGATACCAACTTTTTTCAATATAAAACCTCCTCGATTCAAAAATTCACTAAGTTTTTCAAAAATTAAGATATAAAAGAAATACCATTATATTTAACGTTAAAAGCGAAATTTAAAGATATTTCTTCCAATATTATTTGAAATTTTCAAGTTTTTCTGCCTAGTGTTAACTCTTGGTCTAAATTTGGATAATACTCTAGATCTGAAATATTATCCGTATCGAAATTGTCGTACCAACCGATGTTTCTTAAACAATCTATTTCTGATTTAGTTTTTGGGGTATGCAATCTATTTTTATACAACCATTTACCATCTTGATAAATCCCATATATTTCAGCTGTAGCTCCATTTAAAAAAATTACCTTTGAAATGCGGCTCAAACACTCCTTTAAAAAATCATAATTATACTTTACTTCATTTTTAAGAAAAACTTCGTTAGGTTTCTTAGCATCGACATTTATCTCTCGAAAAACATCTATGTTATTAAGAGCTGATAGGTCTAATATAACCATTTTGCCAATCTTACCGAAAGCAATAGTGAGAGGCAACTCTCCCAATACAACATTGTTATCCAGAAATTCAAAATTAACTTCTTTATCGGCTATCGCCATCCATGAAAAAAATAACTCGGGCATGCCGGTAAATGCTTCAATATTATGATACAGTAAATCGTCTACAGCTTTATAGCGAGACGTTTTCAAGCCTCGTTTCCACGCACGTTCTACTGTTTCAATTGGTGACGTAATGATAAAAAATAAAAACACTTTTTGGCCAAATCGAGTGAGAAGACGGCTTGTATAATTTCCATCTCCACCCACAATAAAGCTATCAAATCTAAATCTATCTATCAAAAGGTGGGGCATTTCCCCAGCCAGAGCCTTTCGTTCCATATATAAGTCTAGCTTTTTATCTATAATTTCTAATTCAAAGGCCGTTAGCATTGCTCCATATTTATAATCTGCGCCCAAACTATTGTAATCAAGAAGGAACTTTCTCCAGTAATCCGGACTTATCAGAGCAAAATCTTTCCAAGGAATACCCATTTTTTCACTGAGTGCCCTTTGTTGCGGTCTAATTGTACTTTTGCCCGATGCTGAAGCACCCTTAGTATTCATAACAATGGGTAAAGATTGCAAAGGCAACCTCCTAAATTCCTCATCAATGACAGCAACTTTGAATATAGGATTAACTAATCTACTTATTTCAGAGCCCCCAAAGGTATTCTTAAATACAATACCGGCAAGAGGTAAGAACAGACTCCTGTCTGATATTAACTCGCCACGGACATTAATTATTCCAGTTATTATTCTACCGAGCGAAAAGCGACAACGATTATCAAAATCAGTTGTACTTTTAGATATTGAAGACCAGTCTTCAAGAATCTTGATTTGCTTAGACTCGTCAAAAGAAGCTTCGGTTACTCTGCTTTTTAGTAACGAGGAAAATAATTTTAGCCTTTTCGGTTTCTTATTTGGGTACGTAAAATTATTCGCAAACTCTTGATCAAAAATTTCCGAGATTCTTGTATTGGCCTGTATGCAAAACAATTCAAATTTTTCTGAAATAAAATCAAGCTTCTTATCAATGTGATTTATCAGGATCGCTTTAACCATCTTCCGTAATGCAATACCCAGATCTTCATATTTTGGACCATCTGGAACGGTTAAATCAGCGGTTACTCGGATTAATAATTCGTGGATTACTAATCGTCTCACCGATAAACTGTGTAATTCCTGGGGTTTTAGACCACACAGTTCGGCAGCTAACGCTGCCTCTTTATAGCTCATTTTACTGTTCTCTTTTCTGAATAAAGTTATTAACTCGCAGAGTCTGCGTGGAATCTTTGACTCAATACCAGGGTTCCAAGCATCAAAATTTGTGTCTTCTGTATTCATTTCATTACCCACAAACTCACTAAGAGCATGAAAAAATTTTTTGTCCGGATATCAAACTATGCGGATTTACCTCTTAATCGCCTGATACTCCAGTTCAAAAAAGGAAGCAAAATTAGCACTATGGCGATAATTGTAATTGGGCCAGCGATAGGGCGAGTTAAGAAGATAGAAAAGTCACCATCTGAAAGCAAAAGCGATTGGCGTAGCTTTGGCTCTGCAATAGGACCTAAGACAATAGCTAAAACTGCAGGAGCTAGCGGATAATCAAGCATTCTTAGAACAAAAGCCACGAACCCCACAAGCACCATCAAGCCTACATCAAACATATCAAGATATGCTGCATAAGTTCCAACTAAAGACAAAACAAAAATCACTGGCGCTAAAATTGTGAAAGGCATTCTCAACATCCACAGGAAAACTGGTATAAACGATAGATTTAAAATCACTGCTACTATGTTAGAAATATAAAAAGATCCTATCAACGGCCAGACAAAATCTGGTTGATTTGAAAATAAAAGAGGTCCAGGCTGAAGTCCCCATATGACCATTCCAGCAAGCAAAACTGCAGTAGTCGGAGAACCGGGTATGCCTAAAGTCATCATAGGAAGCATCGCCCCTGTTGATGCCGAATTATTAGCAGACTCAGGTGCTGCAACACCATCAACGCTTCCCTTTCCATATATTTCTGGAGTTTTAGAGGTCATTTTAGTAGCGCCATAGGCCATTAACGCTCCCGGCGTGGCTCCAGCAGCGGGAAGTATTCCAACAAAAAAGCCCATTACCGAACCAATAAACGTACCTTTCCAAGCATATCTAAAATCTTTTATCGCTTGAATAACACCTTTTATACTTACATCTACTTTTGACATACTGGGGCCAGACCTTGAGGAGTTAATCGTCCAAAGCATTTCTCCAATCCCATATACACCAATCGCAATAACCAAAAATCTTATGCCATGCATGAACCCAGTGATCTCAAAAAATATAAGCCTTGGTTCTCCAGTAATAATATCGAAACCAACTGTTGCCAAAACAAGGCCAATACATATTGAAAATATTGTTTTTGGTATATCATCACCTGAGAGGCCAATAAATGTAGCGAATGCCAAAAGCATGAGCGCAAAAATCTCAGGGTTACCAAAAGATAACGCCACCGAAGCTAGAAGCGGTGCAAAACCTGTAAACAGAATCGTAGAAACAGTTCCACCAATAAACGAGGCAAGAGCAGCCGTAACAAGTGCAATATGGGCTCTTCCCGATAAAGCCAAAGGTCTACCATCAAAGACCGTGGCAACCGCTGTAGATGCTCCCGGAATACCTAAAGTTATAGATGAAATAGCACCCCCATACATAGCACCATAGTATATAGAGGCTAAAAAAATCATTGGTGAAGTTGCTCCACCTGTAAAACCTTGTATAACAAACGTGAACGGAAGTAATATGGCAACACCATTCACAGAACCAAGACCTGGCATTGCGCCCACGAAAAGACCAACAACAACCCCTATAATGGCCAATCCAAGATTTATTGGATCAAGAGCGATTAATATTCCATTCAACAAAGATGCAACAATATCCATAATTGATCTGACCTATTCTATTTTTTAAAGGAAAATATCATATAACGGAATGAAAAGTGGCTCGAGGTATCCTTTCGGCAGAATTATTCTCATCGCCACATCGAAAAAAAAGAAGCAAAAAACTGGTACTCCAGTAGAAATTAAAAGAGTTGTCCTCCAACTATGGGATCCCAGAAACTTTATGTAATATATAAGAAAAAAGAATATAGCACCATAAAACCCCAATACAAAAATTAAGAGTAAGAAAGCTACCAAGCCCCCTACAACGAACGACAGAAGTTTAATCCCTTCCTTATCTAGAAAAGGTTCTTCACTCTGGCTTGGTGGGGAAGACCTTACATACCAATTATATGCGATCCAGATACAACATAATAGCATAATAAGAGATAGCCAAAAGGGCCAAAATCCACTTCCAGGACCTTCGCCCTCAATAAACGCTATATTGTCAAACCTGGCTACTGTCGGATCCCACGCTGGTCCCTGACCCGACTTCCACATCAAGCCCAATGAAAAGAGCCCAAGGAGAAAGGCCGTAATAATCTCTGCTTTTCTCATATCTTGGGCTCCAGGTAGCAAAATTACTTAATAGCACCAGAGGCTTTTAAGATAACTTCATGGTTCTTACGCTGGGCTTTCCAGTAATCTGAAAGTTCATCGCCTGACATAAATTCACCCATCAAAGACTTCTTCTTTTTATATGCTTGCCAATCAGCTGAATTATAAACTTTTGTGAATAAAGCTGTATAATAGGCTTCTGCATCCGCAGACATTCCTGGTGCTCCAACCACAGATCTTTGCATATAGTAAGTAAATTCACTATTCTTTTCTTTAAGAGTGGGAAGATCAGGAAACATTGGTAAGCGCTCGTTTGTAAACGCCACAAGTGGGACCATGTCACCACTTTCGTAAAAACCTAGCGCCTCAGATGGATTGTTTACGGATGAATTTATCTGCTTTCCAGCAACATCCTTAGCAACAGCTCCTCCACCTTTATACGGAATATATTTTATTGATAAACCGTAAGCTTCATTCAAGTGATCAGTAATTATGTTATCTTCCGAATTTTTGCCAGTTCCTCCCATAACCCAGCCATCTCCTGCTGCTTTAGCTTTAGATAAGAACTCTTCAAAAGTAGTTATACCACTATCTTTGTGGACCCATAGACAGAAGGTGTCCTCGGCCATACGTGCAACGGGAGCAAATGTCATCACGTCTATACCGAGCCCAGGTTGCCTTAAAGGCGTAGTATAAAACGAATTTAATGTAACCATTATGGTATGGTTCGGATCTGTTGCAGAGTTTGCCGCAACTAGGGCTTCTGCGCCCGATCCACCAGATTTATTCGTTGGGATTAGAGGTCTATTGGACAGATTTTCCTTCTCTACAATTGCTTGCATTAATCGAGCCATTTTATCCGCTCCACCACCTTTTCCAGCCATAATTATGAAATCGATTGGCTTACTTGGTTCCCAAGCATTTACGACACCGACTACTCCAGAAAACATAAAAGATGTTGCCACAAACAGTGCAGATAGTCGTTTTAAACTTTTACTAAATATCATTCTTTCCTCCCTTTATGGTACGAGTGCGTCGTACTACGCATGCTAGCCGATAAGTTCGACTATTTCTATTGGTTTCGTAGAACCGAATAATTATATTATTACTACACTTTAATAAAAATTCAATAATATCTTCAATAAGATGACTAGTAAGTCTATTTTTTTTCCAACCGTAACACATAAAGCTTATTTACCCCAGAATTTGAGACTAGTCTATTAATTATGAGGCCTTTGTCTCTGTGTGCCTAGATACGGTGACATAAAATGACTATAACCTGTCATGTATTCTAAAACACTGAACCTATTTTTCTCTCATTAGGCTCACATCTAGAAATACATAAATGTTGGTAGACTTCTTTTTAACCCAATTCATCCTTAACTTTAAGCTTATTTTCCTCTGCCCAAATCACCGAGGCTTGTTTTTCACCGCCCTCGGGCTTCACCCTTTTGATACGAATTCTACCTCCGATGCATTGTACCGTTACGCCATTAGGAGATATTTCAACAATGCGACCTGAGACCCCATCACCAAACAAAATTTCACAATTAAATATACTAACAATCTTATCATTAAAAACAGTCCAGGCGCCAGGTGATGGATTAGTACCCCTGATTAGATCGTAAACTTGTTTCACGGGCCTATGCCAGTCAATTCGTGCGTGCTTCTTTGTACATCGGCGCTCGTAAGTCGCAATGGACTCATCTTGTTTTGTTCTTGGCGGACTCCCAGTTCTAATGAGATCACAAACCTCTAAAGCCGATTCCACGGCAACTGGGTATATTTTCTTAAAGTACAAATCAATTACGGTATCATCTGGTTCAATTGAACATTCTTTTGCTAAAAGCACATCTCCTTCATCTAATCCATCTGTAGGATAGAACCAAGAAAATCCTGACTTTTCGCTTCCCATAATAATAGGCCAATTAACAGCAGAAGGTCCCCTATGCAATGGCAGTAGAGATGGATGAAAACAAACTGATCCAAACCTTGGGATCGATGAGACAGACTCAGGGACGAAAATATTTACAAATGCCATCAACATTAAATCTGAATTAAGATTAGATATCTGATCCAAGACTTCATTTTGTTCAAAACTATTAGGCTGATAAACAGGAATTCCAAGTGATAGAGCGTATTCCTTTATTGGATCAATAGGTATCCCATCTTTATCCGGTTCACAGTAAACTGCTACAACTCTATCTATTTTTGCACTTACTATTTTTGAAAGTACATCCTTTCCAAAGGCTTGTTGACCCATTACAATTACCCGCATTACTCTACACTCCCTACAGCTCCAGACAAAATAATATCCTCAAGCTCTTCACCACTAAAACCCAATTCATCTGTTAAAATTTCCTTAGTATGCTCTCCCAAAAGAGGCGAGCGTTTTACTTCCACAAAATTATCTGATAATTTTATTGGACATCCTACTGATATGTACTCTCCTCTTGTAGGATGTTCGACTTTGACAAGGGTACCGGTTGCATATAAACCCTGATCTTCGGATATCTCTTTCATCGACAATATTGGTCCTACGGGGATATTATGTGGGTTACATATATCCATTATCTCAAATTTAGTTTTAGTCTTAGTCCATTCTTCAATCCGTAAGAAAATTTCGTTTAACTTATTCAGACGATCAGGTGCAGTTGCATAACCGTCGTCGGTTTTCCAACTTTCTTCTCCAATAACCTCACATACTTTATCCCAAACTGCTGCTTGAATTATAAAGTAAGTATAGGCGTTCGGATCTCGCTCCCATCCTTTACATTTTAAAATTCTTCCTGGCTGTCCTCCTCCAGAGTCATTTCCTGCTCTTGGCGTAGTTTCATCAAAAGGCACCCCTTCACCAAATTGTGAATACTCCATCAGAGGTCCACTCTTTAAACGTTGTTGATCTCTAAGCTTTACCCGCGCCAGATTAAGAACGGCATCCTGCATTGCAGCAGAAACTTTTTGCCCTTTGCCCGTCCTTTCCCTTTGAAATAAAGCCGTAACAATTCCTAGGCATAGATGAACTCCTGTTCCCGAGTCGCCAATTTGTGCTCCAGTAACCAAAGGGGGACCATCTCTGAAGCCAGTGGTAGACGCAGAACCACCAGCACATTGGGCAACATTTTCGTAAACTTTACAATCTTGATATTTTCCGGGGCCAAAGCCCTTTATCGACGCAAGGATAATTCTTGGATTAATTTCCTGAATTTTTTCCCACGAGAAACCCATCCTATCCAATGCACCAGGACCAAAATTTTCTACTAAGACGTCACATTTCTCTATAAGCCTAGTCAAAACAATGCTTCCTCGATCATTCTTCGGGTTTAACTCAATCGATCTCTTGTTATGATTTAGCATCGTAAAATAAAGACTGTCAGCATTGGGCACATCAACCAATTGATTTCGTGTTGCATCTCCTACACCTGGTCTTTCGACTTTAATGACGTCAGCGCCAAACCAAGCCAGTAGTTGAGTACACGTGGGACCCGATTGAACATGGGTAAAGTCCAAAATTTTGATTCCTTCTAGGGCATTCATTAATCTTTCCTATTCTCAGTATGTTTATCTTAACAAGTAATTATTTTTTAAGTATGCTTTGCGGGTTTAAGTTTCCAATGTTACCGCTTTCCTTTCCCGCATTTGGATCAATTGCAGCATTAATGAGAGTTGGCTTTGCATATTGAAAGGCCTCCTTGACAGCATCGGCCAAATCAGTTGGATTGGTAACGTGGACGCCTTTTCCTCCAAATGCTTCCATCATGAGTTCATAACGACTGTCAGGTACAAAGACCGTCGTAGCAACATCGCTTCCGCCAGAAATATTCTTATCTGTGCCCTTATATATGCCATTATTATTAAAAATTACTATACAAATTGGAAGCTTATATCTACAAATTGTTTCAACTTCCATTCCAGAAAATCCAAAAGCACTATCACCTTCAATTGCTAAAACTTGATGTCCCGTTTCTACTGATGCTGCAATTGCCGCACCCATTCCAATACCCATTACTCCCCACGTACCAACATCTAATCTTTTTCTGGGTTTGTAGATATCAATAATTGATCTTGCGTAATCTAATGTGTTTGCGCCTTCATTGACTAATATTGTATCTGGGTTTTCCATTACTATGGTCTTGAGAACACCTAGCGCAGACTCATAATCCATAGGAATGCTATTATTGCTTAATTTTGTTGCCATGCGCGCAATATTTAGATCTTTCTTCTCTTTCACCTGAGAAAGCCAAGCAGATGGGGGTTTTTGCCAGTTTGAACCCATCGCATCCATTAACGCAGTAAGGCAAGACTCTATATCGCCAACCAAAGGCGCCGCAATTTCGATATTGCTATCCATTTCTTTTGGATCAATGTCTAATTGTATAAATTTTGTTTGGTGCGGGTCACCCCAGTTTTTGCCTTTGCCATGCGAAAGCAGCCAATTAAGTCGCGCTCCTACCATCATTACTACATCTGACTCTTTTAGAACAAGAGAACGGGCAGGTCCTGCTGATTGCTCATGATCATCAGGCAACAATCCTTTTGCCATGCTCATTGGCAGGTATGGTATTCCTGTAGTCTCAACAAACTTTTTTATTATTTCGTCACATTGAACATATGCAGCTCCTTTGCCAAGAATAATAAGAGGTTTTTTTGCTTGTCTTAACAAGTCGAGGACACGGTGGATAGCTTTATCACTTGGCCTCTGGGATGGCGCTGGATCAATTACTTTTACCAAAGATTTTTTTCCGTCTACTTCCGAAATAACCTGAGCCAATAAATCCGCAGGAATATCAAGATAAACTCCCCCGGGCCGGCCTGAAACAGCAGACCTAATTGCTCGTGCAACCCCAATTCCAATATCTTTAGCCTTGAGGATTCTATAGGCTGCCTTACAAAGTGTTTTTGCAATCGCCAACTGATCCATTTCTTCATAATCACCTTGCTGCAAGTCCACGACTTCACGTTCAGAAGATCCAGATATCAAAATCATCGGCCAACAATTGGTAGTGGCATTTGCAGCAGCTGTTAAACCATTCAGAAACCCTGGTGCAGAAACCGTTAAACAAACCCCTGGTCTCTTGGTCAAAAAGCCAGCAATTGCAGCTGCATTTCCAGCATTTTGTTCGTGACGAAACGATAATACTCTTATGCCCGAGCTCTGCGCCATTCGTCCTAAATCAGTTATAGGAATACCCGGAACTTCATAAATCGTTTTTATTTCATTTAACTTTAATGCCTCTATTAACAAATTGAATCCATCTGTTAATTTCTTCTCATTAATACCATTTTTAATTTCAACATTTTCACCCAAAAGTAATTTTTCCTTTCTATAAAATATGCGTTTACTACAGTCTTTGATTTTCAAAATTTTTGGGGCTTGTGTCCTCGAGAACACTCTCTTCCAAAATAGACCAGGTTTTATCAATATGCCCATGAAGCCTCATCGTATGATCTAAAACCCTTTTGGCAGCTAATTCGGCATTACGGATCTCAAGAGCTTCAATAATTCCCATGTGATCTTGAACAGACTTTTTTGCCCTATCACTTTCACCCAAAGCGCGTCTGCGCACAAAGTACATATGCGTAAAAAGCTGCTTTGCCGTACTATTAAGAAGTGTACAACCAGACAGCTCTAAAATTTTCTGGTGAAAGGTAAAGTTTGCTTCAGAATACTCACTTAGCTCAGCGTTAGCCGCACTTACACTATTTTTCATGGCAAACTTTCTTAATTTCCTTAAGTCATAATCGCTTGCATTTTTAGTTGCAAGGCGCGCAGCCATACTCTCCAAAGCAGCCCATGTAATTACCATCTCTAAAATTTCTTGGTGCGATTTTCGATTTATATAAACAGCTTTTCTCGGCTGAATTATGACTAAACCCTCCTGCCCTAACCGTGCAAGGGCTTCTCGTATTGGTGTCCGAGAAATTCTCAACTGAGCAGCTAAAACCCTCTCATCAAGTCTAAGATCAGCATTTGGACGATAAATATCAACTCTAAGAATGGCATCTTTTAGAACTTTGTATATGTGGTCTTTCAACGTAAAATTGGTTGAAATAGGCTCAAGCAACACACCAGACACCTGTTTTCTCACTTTCTTTTTAACTTTAACAAATAAACTCAGTATTGTTTCTGGTATACCAGATATCACGCATATAGAAGTAGTAAAAACTTTATTGTTTTGAGTCAATAATGGTTTTTAAAATAAAAATTAAAGCTTTTACTATCTTTCACTGCTTTTAAATTCATTTCGATAGAGTCGCAAAACAAAATATTAATTTTATGTTTTCTACCTTTTAGAATTCTCCACTTATAATTCAAATTACAGTTCAGAATTTAAAATACGCAACGTAAACGACTAACTCACATTTTCCAACAAAAGTCTAAGGTTTTTGGAAGTTAGCTTTATGGGATTTCCTAACCTACTCGGATCACTCAAGGCTCCCTTTACTATAAGATCTATGTCGATCTTAGTTGCTCCCAAGGCTTCTAAACTGCGAGGGACTCCTAAATTTCGCATCAAGTCGTCTAAAAATGCCATAAACCCCTCAAAACCATTTTCGATTTGTAAATAAGTAGCCAAAGCGTCAATTTTTAGTTCAATTTCACTCTTGTTAAATTTCAAAACAAACGGCATTAAAACTGCGTTAGTCATTCCATGATGAGTATCATAAATTGCTCCAATTGGATGAGACAATGCATGAATTGCTCCTAATCCTTTTTGAAAAGCGACTGCGCCCATCATAGATGCGGCCATCATTTGCGATCGGGCATTGAGGTCAGATCCAGTAGAATAAGCCGTAAACAAATGATCTTTTATCAATTTCATTCCCTCCAACGCAATCCCATGACTCATTGGATGAAAAAATGGAGAGCAATAAGCTTCTAAACAGTGAGCAAAAGCATCGAGACCCGTGCCTGCAGTAAGTGACTTTGGCATGCTTGTGGTCAAAACTGGATCACAAATTACTGTTAAAGGTAGCATTTTAGGATGAAAAATGATTTTTTTTAATTGTAAATCTGAGTTGGTTAACACAGCTGCTCGTCCAACTTCAGACCCAGTACCTGCAGTTGTTGGAATGGCGATTATAGGAACAATGTTACTCGAGTTCGCCCTCTTCCACCAATCAGAAACATCCTCAAACTCCCAAACCGACCGACTCTGCGATGACATAAAAGCAATAAGTTTACCTAAATCTAAAGCAGATCCACCGCCTAATGCTATGATACCATCATGTCCTCCCTCTTTAAAAGCTTCTAGACCAGAGGTGAGATTCTTTTCAGTAGGATTTGAGTCAACATTACTAAATACTTGACAGGTAAACTTCTTTTCTAAAGCCTCAATTATGGTATTAGTACTTGATAATACGACTAAATTTCTATCAGTGACCAAAAGTGGTCGCTCGATATGATTTTCTACACAAATATCCGCAATCTCTTTGATCCGGCCCGGACCAAATCTTATGTCAGTTGGATAACTCCAATTAGCACTAGTCATTTTTAAATCCTCAAATATTGTGAAATTCCACTTATACTGTAAATTTTACTATTTGGGTATACTTTAATCTTTTGCAAAAACTCTGAAAAATGACTTAAATAAATTTTATAAAATACCGAAAGATCTGGCATTTATATGATGAGACGTTTCTGACTATTCTTAATCTAGTTCAAATCTAACCCATAGGAGAAATTGTATTGGTATTTAAAAATAAGCATCCTATGGGTACTATTTTTTTCACTTCTGAAGTCTTTCTTTCCATGGTGATAGCAATTTTTGTTAAACTACTTAGCCCAAAAATTTCTATCGAACTTATTCTTTTGGCACGATACATCTTATGTCTTCCTATCCTTTTTATTTTTGGTTTTTCTTCTGATGGAAAAAATGTTCTGAAAATCGAAAGAAAAAAACCTTTAATCATTAGAATAACAGCAGGTTTTCTTGGACTTTTATTCTGGTTCCTCGCTGTGAGTAGGCTCGAGATAAGTACAGCGACTGTACTGTTACAAACCATGGTTATTTTTACTACAATACTGGCTTCGATTCTCCTTAACGAACGAACTAGTACGAAAAAATGGTTAGCAATCATGGTCGGCTTTTTGGGAACAATAATACTCCTAAATCCAACTCGACCAGATTGGGATGGTATTGGTCTTTTATTTGGAGTAGCAGCACCAATCTCTGCAGCTATAATGTTCGTTTACCTTAGAAAATTAGGACAAACTGAAAGAACTATATCAACTGCGTTGTGGTACAACCTTACATGCTCCATACTCATGATTGCTTGGTATTTCCTTTTTTGCAGTCCAGAGAAATTAAACACGCAACAAGCACTTTTTCTTTTGTATATTGGTTTATTATCAAGTTTTCAACAATTAGCACTTGCCCTCAGCCATAAGTTATCTGAAGCGAGCAAGCTGGCCCCACTCAACTACCTTTCAATACCCCTATCAATACTTGCAAGTTATTTTATATTTGAGGATGATCTAGACGTTAGCTTTTTTATTGGAACTATTGCTATAGTCTATTCAGCTTACATGATTTCCATACGCTACTCTACCAATAAGCTCAATACATTATGAGCCAGAATACTAAGAGATTGTTATTGAGTTCACGCAATTTAATTGTATTATTGAGTCAAGAGATACCAGTTCCTGTAGGACTTACTAACAGCTTCATTTATTTCAAAGACTTCTAGGACATCGGAAATAAAAGATTTAAGAATTTTATTTTTTCTAATATTCTTGGGTATTTTTTTCGGTTTATTATATTTCTTCCATACTTCCACAGATATCTCGACCGCCGCTATAGCATCTAAATTGGATACTAATTTATTCACATCAAGAAGAACCTCTTTAACCTCTTTCAAAGGCTTTTTAATTGTTTCAAATTTTTCTCTGATGTCTTTTCGAAGAGTAGAAAATTTTATCCCTTTAAGATTTTTTGAAATTTGTCTTTGCACGCTATCATCTACTCCATAAAGTTCATTAACAAGATTTCGATAATGGGTCTCTATAGATATTAAATTTGTTAAGATCTTATCCGGGTTATTTGCAAAAAGAAGCCAATTAGATTTATTATCACGGAATGCCAAATCCATTTTTTTTGCCAAATGTTCAAGTGCTTTAGCCCTGGAATTTGGTTCAGTAATATCTAATTTGATATTCTCCGAATGTCGATTCAACACATTACAGATTCCATAGACTGTTTTGGGATTAAATGCCATGTAATTCCTTTTCTTATTTTATTTGGGTTAAGAAATTAAACGACTTACCAAGTAATTTTATAATTTTATTTTTTCAAGCATCCTAACGACTTATATTTCTCTTTATACTCAAGAAAAAACGATTTCAGCCCGCTTAACTTCATAACCGAGCTAAATAATGTCATCCGATATTTCGCCACTTGTTAGATTGCTGGTGGTTCTGCTCTAGACTAACTGGATATTAGTAGCAGACTCCCGCCCGTCACTCGCCGTCTCTATTTCAAAAGATACAGCTTGGCCGTCATCTAGTCCCTCTAAACCGGCCGCTTGTAAAGCTGTGATGTTCACAAATACGTCCTTCTTTCCACCTTCAGGTGCTATAAATCCATATCCCTTATTGCCATTAAACCATTTCACGGTTCCATTTGCCATTATACTTCTCCTTAATAGTTGCCGCCCGCATTATTGCGGCGGCCTAGCTCAGTCATTACTTGATCGAAAGACTGAAGCCGTTTTGGAGACAGTGTGGTCGATATAGTCAACGTCGCAAACCTTTCTTGCATCGAAAACTATTGTTTTGCAAGAAAAAATTAAAGAAAATAGTAAAAAACTAGCCTAACGACCTTCAAAGAAGACATTATGACTGATATTAAAAATATAAGCTTGAATAATTATGGAGACGAATTTGTCATGAAACGGTTAATAAAGCATTCAAAAAACCCTTTTAACTTGTGGTTAGAATGGTTAGGTGTAATTTCTGCAATAATCTATTCCGTACTAATTGCATTGAATATTGGAGCAGAACAATTAGGGTTTTTGTTGCTTTTATGCTCGGCTTTATTAATTGGTTATTGGGCATTTTTAAATCAACATCGAGGTATCTTATTCCTTCAAGTATTTTACGCCTCGGCAGCACTCATTGGAATAATTCGCTGGGACTAAAACTAAAAATTACAAAATTTAGTTTTTGGGCAGCTTTCCTACACAGCAGAGTATAATAAATGTCATAAATATGTTTACCGCTTATCTCAAGGGAATATTATTATTCCTTTTATTTAGTTGATAATTCTCCGAGATTTTTTGATATTCTACTTTTATTTTTGAAACTCTTTCAAGTAACATATTTTTATTGTCCATGGTCAAATTCAAAACTAATGATATTATCGACGTTGAATGCCAAAATGAATTGTGCTTATTGTATTTTCCATTTTTTATTTTGAAAACCTCCTCCAAAATTTTTAAGTCATGCGGAATTTTGAAGTTATCCCTTGAGTCTTCATAGTCAAAAAAATAATAAATATTATCAAAACCGGACCAAGTTATTGCAGATAAGCACATCGAGCAAGGTTCATGTGTAGAGAGAAATATCAAATCTCTCGTATTATAAGCTTTGTCATTATTAGATCGTTCAAAAAATTTGTTGAGACAATTTACTTCACCATGAAGTAATGGATTTTTTATCTCATTATTTGTTTCCACCGTAATTAAAGAAAAGTCTGTTTTTTTTAATATAGCAGCACCAAAAACCTTGTTTCCAAGTTTTACGGACGCTTCAGTTAATGGAAGGATATGATGTTCAATGACATCAAGTAATTTACTTAAAAAGTCATATTCAACATTAGTTTTCATAAAATAAACAATTACCAAATCTGCGGCAAAGACTTAATCTGACGTTTTTAATCATCGATGCCAATGTTGTACGACATTATGGTAAGAAAAAAGGGTTCCACGTTCAAGCTTTAAAATGCTACACTTAAACTTATCCTCTCTAAATAAAAACAAAATCGATACTTGTAAAATCAGCAAGCCCCTACCCTATATTATAAACAAAGAGTTTTTAGAACTGGTACTTAATAGGATATGTTTGCAGTTGCTGGTAAATTAAATAAGATATACCGTGAGTTAGAAATAAGATATACCGTGAGTTAGAAAAGTTACTAAACTTAGAGTATTTATCCAATTTATCAATTTTTATCTCTTAAAACTTTTTACTCATTGAAAATTATTATCTAAGTAAATCGACTTTTAAACTTAATGAGAGAGGAAAAGTTGTTTTCTTACTGCAATTAATCAGCTACAGTTATTCATCAGCGGAAACAGATAGACATATCTGCTGGATTAAACTTTATTAAGTATTATAGTAACGATTAGTAGCAAAGGGTTTCCCGGTAGCGATTATTATTAATTTAACGAAGAGGGAGAGCTTAATGACCTACAAAACCCTTATACTCGGGGCCTCTTACGGCTCATTATTGGGAACAAAGCTTGCAGCTGCTGGACATGATGTAACCCTAGTGTGTCGTGCTGAAACCTCAAATCTCATAAACTCAAACGGCACGGAAGTAAGAATAAAACTAAGAGGTGAAGAAACTTTTCGAAGCTTCTATTCAAAGTCATTACAAGGAAAAACTAATGCCGTTACTCCAGAAGAAACAAATCCGCAAGACTATGATTTAATTTGCTTGGCCATGCAGGAACCGCAATATTCTCACCCAGCAATAAGGGAACTCTTACTAAAAATAGCGAAAGCAAAGAAACCATGCATGTCAATCATGAATATGCCCCCGCTACCTTTTTTAAAACGGATAAAAACTTTAGACACGAGTATGCTTGTAGACGCTTTTCTGAATGCCTCGATTTGGGATAGCTTTAACCCTGCACTTATGACGTTGTGTTCACCTGATCCGCAAGCATATCGTCCTCCAGAGGAACCTCCCAATGTCTTGCATGTTGGCCTTCCTACAAATTTCAAGGTATCCAAATTTGACAATCCAAAACTCAATTTGATTTTAGAAACGTTATCAGCCGATATAGAAAACTATAAGCTAGACGGCAAAGATGTACCGGTAAAACTTCGAGTGTTCGACTCGTTGTTTGTTCCATTTGCAAAATGGGCTATGCTCGCTACAGGAAATTATAGAAGTATCACAAATCATGGACCACAATCTATTTGTGATGCAGTGCATAACAACATAAAACTCTCAGAAAACATCTACGACTTCGTAAATCACATGGTGCTTCAACTAGGTGCAAATAAAGAAGACTTGGTTCCTTTTGAAAAATATGCGCAAGCTGCTAAAGGGTTATCAAAACCCTCATCTGCTGCTCGTGCAATATTTTTAGGTGCAACCAATATCGAGAGAGTAGATAAACTTATTAAACTTGCATCAGATTCTATCGGCAGAAACAATTTTGACCTAAACAAAACAGTAATGATAGTAGATAACAAATTGACACAAAACTATGAAAAAAATAAACAAATAGAATCAAGATCAGCATGATAACTAAACACGAGTATCAACAAAAGATACCATTCTTGAACCCATAGTTAAAGATGTCAACGATGGAAAACCCTTGGACCCGAACTTCATGTGCATTCTCTTCTAACCATATCTAGCCTATTTGAAGAGAGTAGACTTTTACCACAATTTTCCGCTTTTATGTTACATGCATAATTTACATTATACAATGAGTGATATATAGCGTTAACCAAATTTTAATTAATCAAACTCAAGAGTAAAAATATATGAAGAAAAATGAGATTGTCAGTGAATTGAACCCAGCAAAGTCTTTTGTGGTTCCCTTTGTTTTTGCTCCCCTTATAGTACTTTCTTGGTTCTACGGTGGTTGGACGATAATAATTGCTCCAGCTTTCGGATATGGATTAATAACCATACTAGATTCCTTAACTACGGAAAATGCGAAGATACCAGAGCCAAAAAATAATGATTTGAGTAGGTACAAAATAATTTTGTGGGCTTGGCCGCCTATTCAATTTTTTTTAATTTTTGGAAGTTTGATCGTAATTTTTAATTTTTCAGAATGGTCCACATTTGAACAAATTGGCCTTATGCTCGTCCAAGGAATGATAACCGGTGCGGTAGGAATCGTATTTGCACATGAATTAATGCACCAGAAGAGCTCAAAAGAGCGCTTTTTGGCAGACAGCCTAATGGGAATGGCAGTATATGGCCATTTTCGAACAGAGCATATTTTAGTGCATCACCGTTTTGTTGGTACAAAGCGAGATGCAGTTACTGCTCGCTTCAATGAAAGTTTCTATCGGTTTTTTATTAGAGTACTTCCAAGCTGCTTAAGGTCAGCCTGGAGAATTGAGGTTGAACGTCTTGTAAATAAGCAAAAAAGCCCTTTTAACATAAAAAACCCTTTCTGGACCTATTTGATGTTCCCAGTTACTTTCCTCGCACTTGCCTTTTCAATTGGAGGAATGTGGGGTATACTTCTATTTCTAATCCAAGCTTTTGTTGCAATACTCCATTTGGAAGTCGTGAACTACATAGAACACTATGGACTTAAACGCCAACTACAGGAAGACGGTAAATATGAACAAACACGGTCCTATCATAGCTGGAATTCCAATAAAGAAGCTAGCAACCTCTTACTAATAAACCTGCAAAAACACTCCGATCACCATATTAAGCCAAGCAAGCAGTATCCCCTCCTTCAGGCTTTTGGAGACAATGAAGCGCCTCAATTACCGTTCGGCTATCCCCTAATGGTCGTACTAAGTTTAATACCAGCATTGTGGCGAAAAGTTATGAATCCGCGCGTAAAAGCGTGGCAACAAACCTTTTATCCAAATGTAAAATCATGGAATTCTTCTTTGGAATAAAACCATTTACATCTCATCTGACCTAAGTTTCTCAAAAATACCATAAAAAGAAATTCAAGAATGCCGTTACAGTTTCGCTTACGCTGCCATTGACAAATGGTTTTATCAGTGGGTGGCATAGTGCGTGATCATATATCTACGCCAAACTATTGATTCTTTTGGCCCAATTATTTATTTACCAGATCACCACAGCAATCAAAATTTAGAAAATTTCAAACTGATGAAATAAATCATTTCGTAAAAAAACTAAAAGAATTCGTTTTTTATCGTCTTTTAAGTCATTAATAGTCAATG
>MDTA01028498.1_pt1 | contig 18861 bp, 13 predicted proteins | sample 811151 | NCBI WGS metagenome assembly MDTA01 (sample SAMN05326648, study PRJNA326480) | marine metagenome | isolation source: seawater | place: Indian Ocean: South | collected 2010
CATCAAGCAGTCGATCTCTGGTATCGGTCGACGCTTCATTAGCGATAGTAGGCATGCTTGAACAGATAAGCACAAACGGTCGTTTAAAACAAACGTTTTATTTATTTCGCCTGCGCCATTGATATCACTTAATTTGTATTGGCTGAAGTCGCTTGATCACTCAAAATAATTAGTAAGTGACCCAACCCTCAAGAGCGACGGAGTTTGATTTGCGCCATGAAGATTGCGTGGATGGCATGCGTACACTGGAAAACGACTCAGTGGACGTGGTTGTCACATCTCCCCCATACAACCTAGATATTAGTTATCGCAGCTATGAAGACTCGGTCGCACGTGAAGCATTCCTGGATTGGTGTGATACTTGGAGCAATGAAGTAAAAAGGGTCATGCGTGAGGACGGCTCATTTTTTCTTAACCTTGGTGCCTCACCAAAGAATCCTTTTCTCCCCCACGAACTTCTCCTCCGCCTTCGCGAGAAATTTCAACTGCAAAACACCATTCACTGGATTAAATCAATTACCGTTGAACAGCGCAATGGCGGAGAAGTTTCAGTAGGACATTTTAAACCGATTAATTCCCCTCGTTTTTTAAACGACTGCCATGAGTATCTGTTCCACCTGACCGTCAAAGGCTCCACTAAAATTGACCGCCTCGCTATCGGTGTTCCCTATTCGGACAAAAGCAACATCAATCGCTGGGAACACACTAAGGGCAAGGATGTGCGGTGCAGGGGCAATACCTGGTTTATTCCCTACAAGACGATTCAAAATAGGGATAGTGAACGTCCGCACCCAGCGACCTTTCCCGTTGAACTGGCAAGAAGATGCCTTGCTCTTCATGGAAAGGGTGAGCAAACAGTAATACTTGATCCTTTCCTTGGCATCGGTCACTCGGCAGTAGCAGCAGCAGAGTATGGCGCAAAACGATGTATTGGCTTCGAGATTGACAATAAATATCTGGAAACTGCTCAACAGCAGGTCGCCGAAGCACAAGGCATGCTCTTTTAGCCCCTTTCCCCTTTAAAAGCGCATGCAATACTGATAGCAGGAACCCGGAGATTGAACTAGTATGACATCGCATGAAACACTATTCTTGGGAAACCTCCTTTCTGGAAATTTTTGAAACCTGTATCGAGCGCTACCGCGCGGGATCAAAAAATCCGGATGAACTCTACATGCCAGACGAAATGGCGTTTATTAGTTCCATTGGCTACAAACCCCGAGAGTTCTTTGATTTCATTGAAGACCATGTTGAAGAAGGGGAACCGAGCCCAATCACAGCTCTTCTTATTGCCTCAGTACGTCGTGATTACTTCATAAGCCAACAGGAATCCCAACCCAGCAGTCATGAAATCACCACCGATGATCTACCGCCAAGGGACGCCGAAATAGAAGGAATCCGCTGGTTACCGCGAATTATCACAAAAGCACGCGCAAAGTTACGTGGAGAGCTTCATCCTAATATCATGTACGCCTGTGGAGGTGACCGCAACTTCCTCAAACAACATGATATTCACCCGGCAGACTTTCTGCGTTTTATCTGGGGAGCCGGAGAGAGTGACGAAAAGATTGCGGCATATGTGCGGCAATCCGGGTAATCAGCGATTCATGTCAGGATGATCTCTGGGAATGCCAATGACTCCCCCAGGGTCACGCACGATGCCCTCGGCTGAAATCAACTTTATGACTGCTGAATTGCCTCCAACATACCAGAAAATTTGACGCACACCGGCCGCGTCAAGCTGGGCGATTTGTGCTGGAGAAATATCTTCTTCAAGGGCGGGCTCAAACACAAAGGATTCACTGAAATTATGATGCCCGGGTCGGTATGTCTGTGAGTAATATCCCTGCAGAACCAATGGCGTTGTCGTCAATCCGGTAATGGTTGTTGCAACCCATTTCTCAAGGGGAGCAGTATAGCCGGCAGTTGGTCCTGTCGGATTAGGCGGCCAGTAAAACTGTGTCTGTAGCGCCACCTTGCCCCGCACCCCTGATCTTGTCTGTAAAAGACTGCCTTCCTGAGGGGGATCATCCGGATGACCGGCCACTAACCGAACAACATCCTGCCGAGTCGTTGCGGGATCAGCTCCCTGCCAACCCATAGAAAAATCCAAGACCGGACTGGGATAATCAGCCCCCAGGTAAATGCTGTGCTGGGAGAATGAGCGAATCGGGTCCTGCGAATATGCAGAAACGACAGGCAATAATGCCTCCAACCAAAGCCCTGTTCGACCTGCCCCAGTTGTCCACATCCACGTATCCCGAGCATAGGTTGACTGACCCTGGGCGCGTGTCGAAAATTTATGCCGTGGCCAATCAGCCGGTCGTCCTGATAAAAACTCCACCGAACCCATCAGGGGAATATTAACATCAGCATCCTGAACCAGTGATTGTGAAACAGATTTCGGATCCACCCAGCGATTCTCACCCCGTAACGACCAAATTGACTTGAGCCGGTGATTGCCCATCGCAGTACCGTATTCTCCCTGGAAAACTTCCATTGTAGCTTGAGTATCAATCAACGCAATTCCTGGAGCTTGCGCATGATCTGCCTTGGGCACTTCGCGCATTTGTTTTATTACCAATCTTCCGTCCATTAACCGTTTATACTCAAATTCAAGCCGGGAGTCCGTTTTCTCCGGGAAATGCTGCACGAAAGCCTCACAAAGATCAAAGATCATGCTGCCAAATTCCAGATAGTCATCCTCCCAGCGCATTACCGCCTCTTCACCAAGTCGGCATAGTGAGGAACGCTGTTGCATGTTAGCCCCCTCAAAATTGGAATTACCTCTGTAAATATACGTCTCCACCACTTCCGGAATTGCTCCGCCCTCAGGATTGGTTACCGACACCGCGCCTTTTTGGCTGACCATGTCGATCTCTATGGAAACGGACCCAAAACTCGAGTTGCGCACAGCAACTGCTACACCATTGGCAGCCTCACTCTCATCCGGAAATGAATAATGCACCAGCAATGCCATACCAACTTTGGATTCATCAACCCCGTGACGTAAACGCTCCAAATAAGCGTTTAGGTTATAGAAGCTTGCATAGACTTTACGCATCGCCCGAAAAACACCCCGCTCATCCTCCTGTTCGGGGTCACAGTGTGATGGACCAATATCATCCCCGTCAATATCATCCATGATGCACCCGCTAAAACTGTCATATAGTCCTGCTCCAACAAATGCATCACTGTCCTCAACGTTAGTACTGCTGCGAAAACGCAGCTTCCGCTGTGTCTCAAAGGGTGACAAGCCAGCAAGTATTTCCTGCTTCTGAACCGTTGAGAAATCCGCTGTGTTCTTAATAATATCGCGAACTTCCTCAAGAGCAGCAGTAAGGGCAGCAATATCAGCAGGCCACTGGTCAAGGGGTGCAAGGCGCAGCGCGATCTCCTGCCGCAATGTACGACCGCCAATGTTCTGATCCATGTAGGCATCCCATAAGTCAAAGGTAAACGCAATAGCCTGAGGTGAGCTTTCCGGAATCACTCTCCGCAAAAAACCGAAATTGGCCGCCTTCCCGCCGACATGACGAATATCCTGAGGCCATACCGTAGAAAGATCTGTAACAGCAATCGATCCCGTTGGCATCTTCTCCTTGAGATTGAGCTCAGGTGGTGACTTCAAGTCGAGGATTTCACCAACGTAATCATCGGACACCGTCGATGCATCAAGTATACTGAAATCACAACTCCCGAAATAGCTACTCGAGGTACGCAATGCCACCCGTTTCCCATCGAGTTGAAGAGCCGCTAAACGAATTGGCTCATTCTCAAGGTAAGCAAATGGTATCCCATAGGACTCAGCAAGGATTGCCACGTGAGAATTTGGTGTAGTTGGCGTTAAGGTGAGAATGCCAGCAACGAACGGAAGTTCTGGAGGAACAAGATCAGTAATGAGAATATCCGAAGGCAACAAATCACCAGCAGCATAGGCTGTTTCAATCTCATCATGGGCAAAGTATCGCAGGCGACCAAGCGCCCAACCACTGACATAGCACCCCCCAGTCCCTGACCAGCGGTCAGGTTCAGCAAGATCTATACCATGAACGGAATAATAGTCAGCATTCTCTCTGGCAGCGACTGCATGAGAAGCCGTCGGCATATAAAAACCCTTCCACTGTTCACCACGACTGATCTTGCTTTGCACAATTTCATAGATGTATCGCAACATTTCCCGTGGATAAGGCTCTTCACCAACTACCTGAATAGCAAACTCGTTAGTATAGGGAGCCACGAGGACTGCCCCAAGAACAGCCTGTTGCCCTTCCCGGGAAAGAGTCACGGAATCAAACTCGCCAGCAGACATGCCCATAAAGGGAGAAAGCAGTTCACTGGCAAAATTGTAATGAAAAAGATACCTGTTTGAGTCCTGGAAATAAACACGGGTGCAATCGTCAACCATGATTAGGAACTTCACCCACTTAACAGTCACGAAAGACTCCCCAAGGTTTGCTGACAAAAAAGGTTCGCCTGGCAAAACCAGTTCATTCTTCCAGTTCTTATTCGGGGTAATAACCGGAGGAGCTGATTCCACAACCCGAAATATCCGGGCACCTGAAGACATCTCAGCGGGAACTTCCCAATGAGAACTACCAATGCGCGCGGCACTTATTCCCCAAGGCCCCGAACCGTCATTAAATTCGACGCGTTGCGAGCGTAAAGGATTTCCGGAAACCTGCAAAGTTAGGCCTTCATCACTATAACTGAAATCCAGTTCAGGTTCAGTACCATAGGAAATCGCCGCGGAGAGAATCACGGGCAGAAGGGGCAATAGCCATCGTTTCATCACCCCAAAGCTTAACCCCTATCATATCTTACCGCCAGCGAACATTGCGCCACAAGAGCTGCTCATCATCGAAAACAAAATCCCCATCAAATTTTTTCCCATCAAGCAATCCCGGTAGCCAGTATTGGTCATCACTCCACATTTTATCGTAAGGAATATTGTCAACAGAGCACCAAAAAGGGTCAGCCTCAGGAGTTTCGTATGCCTCGCCGGTAAATTCAAAAGCGCGAAAAACAACACAGTGCAATGCAAGGCGCTCCCCATGAATAAATTGAAAACGCAATACGCCCATCTCCTCCGGATTTCTAACACTAATCCCCACCTCCTCTGAAACCTCCCTAACAGCCGCCTCTGATGCGCTCTCCCCACTTTCTATTTTCCCCCCTGGGGCATTTATCTTACCGCATCCTAGACCGCTTTTTTTGTGAATTAATAGGACATCTCTTCCTCGATGCAGGAAAAGCAGGGTGGCTCGCATACTGGGCCGCCAACTCTGCCAGTCTATAGATGCGGCATCCTGAGAATACTCATCTTCGTTCATGAAGCGTCAAAAAAAACAATATTAGGTCGTTAATATTTGTCGTCGATATTTAATTTATGGCACTCGAGCATTTCATCAATCACGCGCCAACACTATTAAGCCTTTGTCAGCAGGAAACTTTACTCCTCAATACCTAGGCACCCTGCCTGCTCGATTCCCTTGACCAGCCCCATGGCCTTGTTAACCGTCTCATTGAATTCGTAATCAGGATCAGAATCCGCCACAACCCCGGCTCCGGCCTGCACGTAGGCTTTTCCGTCTTTTACTACCGCAGTCCTCAGCGCAATGCACGAATCATGATTACCATCGAATCCAAAATAGCCAACAGCACCGGCGTAGGCACACCGCTTGCTCTTTTCCATTTCATTGATGATCTCCATCGCCCGGATCTTCGGTGCACCGCTCACGGTCCCAGCAGGGAAAGTCGCGCGCATGACATCGTAGGCATTTTTATTGGGAGCCAGTTTACCAGTGACGTTTGAAACTATATGCATGACATGGCTATAACGTTCCACAATCATGAAGTCCTCAACCTTCACACTCTCATACTCTGAAACCCTTCCCACATCGTTGCGGGCAAGGTCTACAAGCATGATATGCTCCGCCCTCTCTTTTGGATCATTCAATAAATCTCTGGCTAGCGCATCATCTTCCTCGGGAGTTTTACCGCGCCACCTAGTACCGGCAATTGGCCTAATGTCAATACGTCCATCGATCGCACGGACATGAACCTCCGGAGAACAACCTACGAGGGAAAAACCTTCCTCAAACTGTAGACAAAACATGTAAGGGGATGGGTTCACCGCCCTTAATGCTCTGTAGAGATCAATCGGTTGACCATCGTATGCGACTTCAAATCGCTGAGAGGGAACAATTTGAAAGACATCCCCCGCGTTAATATATTCCTTGGCCTTGTCAACCATCGCGCAGTATTCCTGCTTTGTAGTGTTGCTAACTAGCTCGGCTGTCGGAGTTTGGATACCACCAACCAATGGCTGAAAAACTGCCGTGCTGGTAAGTCTTTTCGCAGTCTGCTTAATGATTTTCCTGGCAGCCTCATAAAGCTCCTGAGCATCTTCATCACCATCGGTAATGACGTTGGCCACAATCAGCAATTTGCGCAGGCGATGGTCAAAAATAATCACCGTATCAGTAACCATGAATACCATGTCGGGAAGATCCAATTGATCCGGTGGCGGCGCAGCTATGCCGGGCTCAAAATAACGCACCGCATCATATGACAAATAACCAACAGCCCCACCGTAGAACAGGGGCAACCCCGGGTCAGAAACCGGTTGATACTTGGCCATGAAATCCTCTAGGTCCTGCAGAGGATCACCTGAACTGCTTTCAAACTCACGAGTTTTACCCTCTTCCGTAATCTTAACCCTGGTAGATCTGGCCTCAATCACTGCCCGTGGACCACTGCCTACAAATGAATATCGCCCAACACTCTCGCTGCTTTCAGCTGATTCCAGGAGAAAGCAATTTCGCCCATCGTAAATCTTGTGAAATGCTGAAAGCGGCGTCTCATAATCTGCCGTGAGCTCGGCATATACAGGGATGAGGTTGCCCCTCGAGACACGTGCCTTGAATTCTTCAAAATTGGGTTGTAACGGAAAATTAGGCAAGGCGTCTCAGGATTGGGCATTCAATTCCCCGTAACAGGGTGCAGGTAACTTGGCCTTCATTTTTCAACACACGAGAAAAAATGGACTCTGGCAAATTCTAAATGAATAACGCCAACTCACCTTGTAAATTTTGGCTGTCATCCGGCGATTCTGCAACATTTACAGCCAGATTATTGACCGCGAACGGGCCACAAGGCACATCTCGCCCTGCGCAAATCACTTCAACTGCATCCCCGGAAACTTCCTGACAAACAGCTTTTACTGCCTTCATTGCAACTTCAGGGCAATTACAATCCTCACTCAGATGGCCGAGTATTACCCTTTGTAGCTGTCCCTCACTGGCAATATCTCGGACCAGACTTGCTGCCTGAGTATTTGACAAATGTCCGTGCCTAGAAGCAATTCTCTGCTTCAGCGACCAGGGCCTGCGGGTATCATTCTGAAGCATCACGTCATCATAGTTGGCCTCAATAAAAAGCGAGTGAACGCCCCGTAGCGCGGATTGCATGGATGCTGTCACATGACCGAGATCACTGGCAAACCCAAGCTTGGAATCGCGACATGAAAACACGTAGCCCATTGGATCGACCGCATCGTGCATTACCGTGAAGCCATTAACCTCCAAATCACCAACAGAAAAGGGAACCGCCTGCTCTATAATTCTCCATCCTCCCGGACTATCAAAATCTGAAGAAAGTGATTCACGGGTAACCGCACTGCAATAAACCGGTTTTTGCACCTTCCGACAGAACACCTCAAGCCCACGAGTGTGGTCACTGTGCTCGTGGGTCAGCAGTATGCCGTCAATGCTTTCAGGGGCAACCCCCAGTTGCATCATGCGCAAATGCAACTGCTTGGAACTGATCCCTGCATCCACAAGCAAGCAGCTGTGATCAGAGAAAACGAGAGCGCTGTTTCCAGAACTTCCGCTACCAAGGACGGCGATACGCAGCATACAAAATAATTAAGATATGGCCTATATGAGCATATCAAAGGCCAATTTGATTCAAAAATAATCGCCGCTGCAGACTAAAAATACAAGTACTCAGTAGTCCTCATCAATGAATATATTTCCATATTGCACACTTTGACTTTCTGCCTTTCAAACGGCATCCTTCCATTACTGATGCGCCTGCTGCGACGTAACGCCAGATCCCTCCTAATCTTCTTGCTTGCCGTTGGCACATGGGCAGCTGTCTATGCCTATGACAAGGGCTTTAGCCAGAAATGGCGCAGCCTTATTATGGAAGAATTTGAGAAACGCGGCATCGAAGCCCAAATCGGCAAGCTTACCATTGATCCTATTGACGGCCTAGTGGCAAGAAACGTGAAAATATTTGCCACCGAAAAACGGGAGTCCGTGGTGGCCTCAATCAATAATATCACCCTAGACATCGACTTGGCAAAACTGTTGCGCAAGGAACTCTTCCTTAACACCATCCAACTGCGTGATGCCGACATCTCACTGCCAATTGACCCGACAATTTCTGACACAGACAGACTCGAGATTAAGAATTTCAGTGCCCGCATCCGGATTCCCGGTAACCGTTTTGAAATCGAACAGGCCGAATGCCTATTTAACGGTTTCAGATTGACGCTTGTCGGTTCATTATTACAACCCACATTCGAAGACCCGGCGGCAGGTCATCAGTCACTCTTGGGAAGAATCGACATCATCAGGCAACGCCGAGAGGTATTGGACATCATTGCCAGTGAGATGCGGACATACAAGACAATCGGTAACAACCTTCCCCACATCCATATTGAATTACTTGGCGACCTTGAGCACCCGGAAAGTATTGAAGCAACCCTCGAACTGAAAGCATCAAACTTACTGCGTAATAATTATCAATGCGACAACCTGTATGCGCGCGCACATTATCTTCATCCTGATCTTTTCATTGAGCAGGTGAACATCATGGATCAATACGGGGAACTCATCGCTGATGCAAAGTGGCGTATCGGCAGTGATAAAATCCCCTTCAACATACAGTCAACAATTGATTCCCCATCATTGCTAACATCGTTCACGAAAAGCAATGCCCTCAGCGAAATTAATTTTGCTACCCCTCCTGCAATTGAAGCTAAAGGGGAAATATACATCTCAGGGAAAAATGCGAAAAATACGCATGGCTTGTATGCAATGGGCAGCCTTGCATGCGAAGGAATAAGTAGTCGCGGTGAATATTTTCAGGCGGCCCATGCCGATTTCTCAATTAGCCCGGAACGCTGGTATGTCCGAGATCTTCGACTTGCACACAGGAGTGGCACGCTTCAAAGCAATGTCCTCTATGAGACATCGGGCAACATTAATTATGATGCCATTATCAAGATGGACCCAGCAACGTTCGCACCATTTTTTGATGACGATCGCTCTCAGGAGATGCTGCAGCGCTTTAAGTTTAGCAACAACCCAGCTGTAAATATTCACTTCTCCGGGTCAGGCTCATCAGACAAACCATCGACCTGGCACACTAATGGACACTTCAGGATTGGCCAATGCAGATATCAGGGAATCCCACTTTTGGGGGCTACCGGTGCTTTCGAGATCAATCCGGAAGGCATGATCTTTCAGGATTTCCGCATCGACCCTGCGGAAGGGCACTTCGTGGACGGAAAACGGGCGCAGTTTCTTGACCGGGAAGATATTGTAATACTGGAGGGCATTCGTGGCAGAGCTTACCCGGCACACATTGCCTCATATTTTTCGACACAAACCGCTGAAGCCCTTTCACAATATCATTTCGAGACAGCTCCCGATCTGACCCTAGAGGGAATCATCGACAGCAGTGACGGGAAACGGTCTCGCTTCACATCCACATTCCAGTCGTCCGCACCTGCTAATTTCATCCTCTTTGAACGCGACCTTTCGATCATTGAACCGGAAGGCACAGTAAAAATAAGCGGAGATCTAGTTGAACTTGACATCACAGGGAAATTATTTGGCGGTCAAGCTGAGTATATTGGTTCAATCAAAATGGCCGATGAGGGCAGCAGCATTAGCGGTCACCTTAAGGCTGAGAAAATCAATTTTTCTCCAATGGCATCACTCTATGGTGTAGATAATAAAAACACAGAAGGCACACTCGCTTGCGAACTGCATTTCGATATTCCAGCGAGCTCGCCCGAGAAATGGACCACCAAGGCCACAGCAACCATCAGTAATGCTGATATTTTCTCAATGCCTTTTATGGGTAAAATATCTCGCCAGATTAATGCCAATCTGGCTACCCGCACGGCGTCCCTTCCATTCCTCATCAGCAGCGTACTGGATGCCAAGCAAACCGTAAACTCAAGTCAGGGAGCTACCATTAATGCCACCTTTCACAATGAAGGTAATGGCATACTTCAGCTTACCAATTTTAAAGGAGTTGCACCTGGGTTCACCCTACAGGCAAATGGGGAAATAAATACTCTGAAGACGAACGACCAGCTCAATATCAAGGCGGAAATGAATGCTCGCGGTCCTCTGAAAATCGTGGGTTGGCCAATTTCTAAACTTTTTAAGTATCAATGCAAGGGATCCATTGATGCCCCGGAATGGTACCCTGTGAACTTCAGCCTCCTTAACAGGCCAAACACACAAGCGAGTGGCATCCTAGACTGGAAATTTAATACCAGAAGTATCTTGCCAATCCCCCGAATTATTATCCGACCAAGGACAAGCAATAATTCCGCGGGAAGAGGGGAAGCTCCCAGTAATACCCCACCTCCTATGGATTAAAGCTGATTCGTGCCCTCCAAAACCTCACGCAACACATCAGAGACCATGCCGATGTCGTAAGGCTTGGACAATGCCCCGACAAATCCCTTTTCACGCTGTTCTTCATTTACCGGATCACTCAAATATCCACTGCTGGCTATCACCTTAGCATCAGGATCAACGTCCAGTATTCTCCTTGTAGCCTGCTCACCATTCATGCCACCCGGCAGAGTTAAATCCATTAACACTGCGGAGAACGGAGTACCGTCACGATAATGACGTTGGAAAAAGGAAACGCCCTCCTCACCACTGGACACACCGACTGACGTAAAATTCAAATGCTTTAAAATAGCCTGAATGGTATTCAAGATCATGGGATCATCATCAACAACAAGGATCTGCCTGCCCTTTCCGCGATAAAAATCGCCATTTCCGACTTTCGTATCTTTCTCTCCACTGAACTCATGACCAGTAGCTGGAAGGTATACAGTAAAGCGGCTACCTCGGCCCACCCTCGACACAACCCCAATGCTGCCACCGTGCTCACGCACAACACTCTGGCATGTCGCCAGACCGAAACCACTTCCCTTATCCTTGGTTGTATAAAAAAGCGTGAAAATATCCTTTATCTTGTCCTCCGGAATACCGCACCCATGATCCATCACATCCAGCCGCAAGTAGGGCCCTGCCGGCAAACTCTCTCCTTCACCCTCATCCAACTGCACATTAGTTAGTTTCGCCTGAAAAATCCCCTGATCATTCATCGCCTGCCGAGCATTGAAAATAAGGTTGCTTATGACCTGACTGATGCGCGTCACGTTAATCGTAGCGGACCAGAGATTTTCATCTAGCATCACCTGGCACTGTGCCTCTGATCCCCCTCCCGTACACAGTTGGGCTGTCTTCTGAAGTAAACGGCCAACGTCCGCCTCAGTTCTTTCGCCGCCGTCACCTCGGGCAAAAAAGAGCAGATGCTCGGCCATTTCCTGTCCCTTTTGTGACGCCTCTATAGCATCACCAATGCGCGCCCCCAGTTCTCCATTGTCAACCTGCTGACGCGCCAAGGAAAGGTTTCCAATCACCCCAGTTAACATGTTCTTAAAATCATGTGCGATTCCGCCAGCCAGCAGCGCCAGCGTCTCCATTCTTTCCGATCTACCCTGATCATCATCAAGTACAGCACCTTCGATCATTTCCACCTGGATTCGATCATCACCCACCAGAGCCTCAGCGGTATTCTCCTCCCTAGCCAGCGTAAGCATAAAATTCAACGGCTCACCCTTCTCATCACAAACACAACTGACCTTCCAAAGACAATTCAACTCGGCCCCATCAGCCCGGAGAAGCGGGTTACTGATCTGAAAAACCCCCTGATTGGCGGCAATCGCCGAAAGCCTCTCGAGCAACATCTGAAGGTTTCTCTCTCCAAATAAAGTCGCCAAACCATTACCAAGCAGATTTTCTATTTCGAACCCGCTCAAAACGGCAATTCCCCGATTCAAAAAAACCATTCGGGGACCGCTACCTTGCTGAGGTTGCAGATCCAGAATAATGACTCCCTCATCGACCTGATCCACCGCCATTCGGAGATGAGGGTATAGGGTCCAGATCCTCTGAGTCTTAGAATTCATCGTTATCATCAAGATACGCCGAACTTGATAAAAACACGGTTAGACGGCATCAGCAATTAGTAAAGTAAAGTTAAATTCCTATTCATTTAAATTAATATAGATCCGGTAGATGGACTCATGAATGGCAGGTTAAAGCAAAAAGCGGTTGCGGGAATCGAGGATTCCGCTAGTTTTCCCGCCCCATGGCTAGAACAGCGGGTAAAAGCAAAACGCATAAGGCAATCTCAAAGCGGGTGAAAGTAACCGGCACAGGTAAAATGTTGCGCCGTAAACAAGGTAAGCGCCACCTACTCCTGAATAAAAACCGCAAGAGAAAGCGTAATTTAGGTAAGGCAGCCCTTGTCTCCGAGTCTGACTTGCCGCGTTTTCGCGAAAACCTGCCTTTTAGCCACTAATCCGCCCACTAGGGCGACCGCCTGCTTATTCTGATTATAATCTGTAAAAGCAGGCAACGACCTCGCGGCCTGATTCCCGGTTAGGGGAATCAAACCGGACAGGCGAGACCGCAGGTCATGAAGAAATAAACCAAACTGCCTGAACCGGAGGAAATAACCAATGCCAAGAGCAACCAACTCTCCAGCAAGTCGCAAAAGGCGAAAGCGCATGCTCAAGCAAGCGAAGGGCTTTCGTGGATTTCGCTCAAAAAAATACCGCTTTGCCAAGGATGCCGTACGCAAGGCCAAAACGTATGCCTACCGTGACCGCAAAAATCACAAGCGTACTTTCCGTGCACTCTGGATCCAGCGTATCAATGCTGCGTGCCGAACACGTGAAATCACATACAGCAGATTCATGGAAGGCTTAAAAGCAATGAATATTGATCTAGACCGTAAGGTCATGTCAGACATTGCAATTCACGATGAAGATGCCTTCACTCAACTCGTGACACAGGCAAAAGCCGCACTGGAAAGCAAAAAGGCGGCATCATAGGCAGCACAACGACTGCAAATACGCCTGAGAACTTTGACCTCGCCTGGCGCGACGGCTTTTCCATGTTGAAAGAACTTGAAGCCATCCATGCCGATGCCCTTGCCGCAGTTACTGAAATTGCGGACACTGAAGGGCTAGAGGCTTTTCGGATTGGCTATCTCGGCCGGAAAGGCAGGCTCACCCTTGCCGCTGCCGGGATGAAGGACCTTGCTAAAGAAGACAAACCCGCAGCAGGTAAGGCCCTGAATGAAGTTCGCAACGCTATTACGACTGCTATCACCGAAAAGAGCGACATGCTGCAAAGCGCAGCTGATGCAAGAGAAGCTGACAATATCGACATTACCCTCCCAGGATATGCAGTAGAAAGGGGATCCCGCCACCCGATTTCACAAATTCTCGATCAGGCCGTCTCCACCCTGCGGCGCATGGGATTTGCACTTGCCAACGGGCCCGAAATTGAAACGGAATGGCATTGTTTTGATGCATTAAACACTCCTCAAGATCATCCTGCTAGGAACGAGAGCGATACTTTTTATTTTGAAGATGGATGCCTGTTGCGAACACATACCTCAACAGTGCAAATACGCACAATGGAAACAACCCCGCCTCCTGTCAGGATCATTGCTCCGGGCGCTGCGTTCCGCCGTGATGAAATCGATGCCACCCACTTGAGCCACTTCAACCAACTCGAAGGCCTCTATGTCGATGAAGGAGTTTCCCTGGCAGACCTCAAAGGAACTCTTGAATACCTGCTGCGATCAATCTTTGGTGAAAAAACACCGGTTCGTTTTCGGCCTCACTTTTTTCCGTTCACTGAGCCCAGTTTTGAAATTGACATCATGCTGGAAGCACAGGGAAAAAAATCGAAATGGATTGAGATCGCAGGTTGCGGAATGGTCGACCCTGATGTTTTCAATGCTGTCAACGAGTCACGTACAGATCGTGCTTATTGCCCGGAAACCGTATCCGGTTTTGCCTTCGGCCTGGGACTTGAGCGCCTTGCAATGATCCTTTGGGGTATTGCCGACATCCGATTACTCATCGAAAACGATATTCGCTTCCTTCGCCAATTCTCATGAAAGTTGCAATCGATTGGCTCAGTGATCATGTGGATCTCTCGGGATACTCCGAGGCGCAACTTGATGACCTTCTAACGTTTGCCGGTATCGAAGTTGAAGGCATCGAATCTATGCCCGAAAACGTGGTTGTAGCCAACATCAAGAGCTCAGAAAAGCACCCTGATGCGGATAAGTTATCCGTTTGCATGGTGGATGACGGATCGGGCGTGCTGCGCCAGATCGTATGTGGCGCAAAAAACTACCACGCCGGAGATAACGTTCCCCTAGCCCTGCCCGGAGCTACCCTAGGAGAAGGTTTTACGATTAAAAAAGGCAAACTTCGCGGCATTGAGTCAAACGGTATGCTCTGCAGTAGTAAGGAACTTGGTGGAGAGGATGACAGCGGATTGTGGATTCTGCCTCCCGAATTCAAACCCGGCACCCCTTTAAACAAACTCTTCTCATCTACATTTGATTTGGAAATCACTCCGAACCGGCCTGATTGCCTTAGTCACCTTGGGATCGCCCGTGAACTGGCCGCACTGGCCAGTCGTGAGCTGAAATCCAGTAAAGACCACCGCATTACTGATATCCCACAACAGCAAGCACCCAAGGAAGAAATCCTGATCAGTGCTGATGAGGAATGCCCGTTCTATACAGCACGTCGTATCAAGGGCGTCACTATCAAAGAAAGCCCTGCTTGGCTAAAGTCGAAACTTGAGTCGATTGGCCTACGCCCGATCAATAATATTGTTGATATAACCAACTATGTATTAATGGAGATGGGGCAACCTCTGCATGCCTTTGACGCCCTAAAGTTAAATGGTGGCATTAATATTCGCAAAGCCAGAGCAAATGAAACCATCCTAGCCCTTGACGGCTTGACGTATGAATTAACGAATAAAGATCTTGTAATCGCTGATAAGGATGGACCTGTGGCAATAGCCGGCATAATGGGCGGTGAAGCCACCGGCGTCACTAGCGAAACCACGGATATTCTTGTTGAATCAGCCTTTTTTACCCCTCCCGGAATCCGACGAAGCGGACGCCAACTCGGCATTTCCAGTGACTCCAGTTACCGTTTTGAACGCGGAGTCGACCCCGCACAGGTCGCAGGTGCCTCGGAACTGGCAACAAAGCTGATACTTGAACTTGCTGGCGGACAGGCAGAAGAACATCTCATGATCTGCGGCAACTTACCGACTAGCCATCCGGCCGTTGAGTTGCATTCAGAAAATTGTAGAAAGCTACTCGGATGCAGCATCTCAAACGCTGAAATGTTCTCAATCCTTGAGCAGCTCGGCTTGGAAAAACTGGAGGAGGAAGGTCCCCGGTCAAAATGGGCAGTACCAAGTTTCCGCGGAGATCTAACACGCTCTGCTGACCTCTATGAAGAAATAGCCCGAGTGTATGGACTGGATAACATTCCCTCCAGCCAAAGTTCATGGTTTTCGGAAATTTCTCATGCAGACCAGGAGTATGATTTCATGACTTCAATAGCCAACAAGCTAGCTGCAATTGGCTTCCATGAAACTCGCACCATCAAGCTCACCTCTCAGGCTCGCAACGCAGATAATGCCTGCGCAGGGCATAATGAGCCTATTACCCTCAAGAATCCATTAAATGATGAACTGACCCAAATGCGTACTGGGCTAGTGGGAGCCCTCATTGAAGTGGCCCGGAGGAATATCCATCAGGGTGTGGAAACGCTTAAATTGTTCGAGATGGGAACGATTTTCAAGGCCAACAGCAAAAATGGTGAAACTCAAAGCCTCGGGCTACTTGTATCTGGTCCTGAGCAGGGATCCTGGCAAAATCCGCAACCTAACGATGCTGACTTTTTCACTATAAAAGGGATAATTGAATCGGTTACCGGAATCCTCCCGACGCTTGTCAGGGATGCCTCCCCCCATCCTTCAACATCCTTCACTGGCAATATTATGTTAGGAAAACTGTGTGTCGGTCATGTAGCTCAGATTTCCCCTGCAAGAAGCAGGGCAATGGACGCTCGGCACCCGGTATATGTCGCTGAAATTAATCTTGATATACTGCAAAAGAAAAGCAGGGCAAAAACACAGTTTGAAGAGCTGCCAAAGTTCCCCTCTGTTAGCCGGGATGTGGCCATGGAAGCAGACATGTCTCTGAGTTGTGGAGAAATTGAATCCGTTCTCTCAGGGGTTCAGTCTCCACTTCTTGAATCCTTTAGGCTCTTTGATTTATTCCATGATGCGAGCGGACAACGCCTTGATTCCGGTAAAAAATCCCTTGCTTATTCATTGACTTACCGGGATCGGACACGCACACTGGAGTCAGCAGAGGTTGACAATGCGCATGCTGAAATTCTTGCTGAGTTGAAAGCAAAGTTGCCAGTCGATTTTCGTTGAGCGTATGAAGTAATCGCAGTGCTTATCACTGACTTCGTTTGTTCTTGTTCTTTTCATCACCCTATTTTTGAGACAACCCTACGGTGTTTCGCAAAGTGCGGACTTCAGGGCCCGACCCGTTAGTTCATGTACGGGAGGCTTAGCCGGTTGTTTGATGTCAGGCCTTCACTGGAAGGCAGATTTCAGCAAGGCGGCCACCCACCTGGAATAAACCGGGAAACGTGAGCCTTCACAACCTGCTGTGGGCACATGCGGGGATTCATATAAAAAGCACTTTAGATCACTAAAGTGCTTTTTAATTTTATTTTTTAATCCAATAAATTCAATTGAGAATTATTTCGGTTCATCAATGTTCTAAATGCAGGATTTCCAAATTCATTATTCATAGAATTACTTAACTCATAATGATTGCTCCTCAGAGAATTTATAGTCCTGATGAAAATTTGATTTTCTGTTTCTAAATTAGAGACACTTTTTTCGAGATCAGCAATTTTCTCATTACTTCTTTGATATAAAAACTTCAAACGATTGCTTTCAATTACCGTATTTTTTTTGGACTCACTCATTTCTACCAATTGACTTTTCAGGCTATCCATTCTTTTTGACTCTTTGATAAGATCATACTCTAATTCTTTGATTTTTGTTTTCAGATTGGTATTGATTACTAGAAGATCCTTCTTGTGATTTGCGTATTGAGAAGCCAGCTCATTGTATTTTTCACTTTGCCCTTTAATGCGAAATTTTAAATCTGTGATTAACTTTTCTCTAAGGGCTAAGTTTTTGGAAAGTGCAATCGTTGATTGTTTATTCAACTCAAGAGCTAAGTGATAATTATCAATTGTTTTTAAGGCTTCTGCATTTTCATCATTTGAAATCGCAAGCTCACCAACTAGGCGATCCTTATCCTTCATAATAATATCAGATCTATGAGAAATTTTCTTAAGCTCGGATCCTGTTTTACCAAGAAGAATAAGAAGAATTCCAATTAATGTGGATACCAATAAAATTTTCATCAACGATTAAGAAAGTTATAAAACTTCAGTAATATCAACTTTAATACATCAGTATTCAATATCTTTGTATGTTAATTATTAATAAATACTAAATAAACTAAATATATAAACGACCATGTGACTTTTGCTTTTTTCGTCATATAATCGATAAATCATCCAATGAGTTCAGAAAACACAATTCAAATTGTACCCGCAACTATTGAGGATTTACCTCAACTTGCAGAGTTACTTATGGATCTATTCGAGATGGAGGGTGATTTTGAGCCAAATTATGAGAAACAAGAAAAGGGGCTCAGAATGATCATCGAACATCCAAACAGAGGAAGAATTTTAGTGCTTAGAAATTCTAATAAAATAATTGGAATGGTGAACATGCTTTTTACCATAAGCACCGCTGAAGGAGGATTGGCCCTTATCTTGGAGGACTTCATCATACATCCTATGAACAGGGGAATGGGATATGGGAAACAATTGCTTAACGAGGTTAAAAAATTTGCAAAAGAAAAAGATTTTATCAGAATCACTCTCCTAACTGACAAAATTAGCGAAGAATCTCAGAAATTCTTTAAAAAACAAGATTTCAAATTTTCTCAGATGATACCCATGAGAATGTATCTTAGTGAGTAAAATTTTGCATGTCTTTTTGAAATCAGTCACTAAACTATACTTTACCTATATAGAATAGGGTGTATAATGGACTGTTAACTTAAATTATAATTTTCACCTCAAAAATTTAGAAAAAATGGCCCGTCAAAGTGTTGAAGAAATAAAAGAAGAAAGCAGAGGGCTTTACGGAAAAATTGCAGAAACTCTTCTTTCTGAAGAATCACATTTTGACGAGTCAGAATATCAACTTTTAAAATTTCACGGAACTTATCAACAAGACAATAGAGATAGCCGTAGAGAGCGTCGAAAGCAAAAACTTGATAAAGAGTGGTCATTTATGGTGAGAACAAAAATGCCGTCTGGAACTTTGACTGCTGAACAATATCTAGCCCATCATAGGATGGCAAATCAGTTGGGCAATACAACAATGCGCCTAACCACAAGGCAAGGAATACAGCTTCATGGCATTCTCAAAGGCGATTTAAGAGACACCATTAGATCAATTTCTGATTGTGGACTCACAACTTGGGGTGCATGCGGAGACGTCGTAAGAAATACCATGGCTCCTGCTA
>MDTA01042550.1_pt1 | contig 18848 bp, 17 predicted proteins | sample 811151 | NCBI WGS metagenome assembly MDTA01 (sample SAMN05326648, study PRJNA326480) | marine metagenome | isolation source: seawater | place: Indian Ocean: South | collected 2010
CTTTAAAAGTTGGTGGAGAAAACCAATTTTTAATTTTAGGTGTACAAATGGGAGTTTTATCTCTTATTACATATACCTTAATTTTATTTTTTATAATTAAAAGAAGCTATAATGTTTATGTAAAAAGCTCAAATTTTGTTAAGCATATATCTTTTATTGTTTGTTGCACGAAGCTTGGTTTATTGCTCCCTCTCTTAACTGCCAATGCAGAACTATACCTTTTTGTATCTTTAGTTACTTGGTTTTTTGGTGGATACGTCGAATCAAGATATACAGAACTTAACATTGAGAAAAATAAAAGTTTATATTGATGTTTTTTATTATAAAACGGCACTATCAGGAATCAAAACATACATTGAGGAGCTAGTACATGGATCGAAAAAGTATGGAAGAAAAGATGTTGAATACATTTTTTCTCATGATATAGAAAAGTTAAAAAACAAACAGTTTTTTATAAATTCAAAATTCAGATTGGTTAGATGGGTATTCCAACTTCAATACCTTGTCTGGAAACAAATAATATTGCCGATAAAATTAATTATTAAAAAGGCTGATATAGTTATTTGCCCTGACTATGTCGCACCTGTCTTTTCCCGATGCAGAAAAATTATTGTTATTCATGATAACCTATTTTGGAAATATCCTCAAAATTACCCATCATTGTGGCGTAGATATTTCATTAAACTAATAAAACTTGGAGTGTCTAGTAATTGTGAGCTTGTAACGACAAGTAAATACTCAAAAAATGGTTTAAAAAATATATTTAATAATAAAAAAATAATACATATATATCAAAGTTCTGAAAGTGTATATTATAATTACAAAATAAATAGATCGAAGAATTATATATTGCATATCGGAACATTTGAAAAGAGAAAAGATATATTGACTCTAGTCAAAGCATTTAAATTATTTAAAGATAACACCAACTCAAAACTTAAATTGGTACTAGCAGGATCTAAATATATAAACGGTAATAACGAAGAGTATAAAAAAATAAAAAAATATATTACTAAATACAATTTATTTTCATCAATACTAATGCCTGGATACATTAATAAAAAACAAGCATTATATTATTATAATAATGCCTTTGCTTATGTGTTTCCCTCAATTGATGAGGGCTTTGGAATTCCAATGATAGAATCAATGACAGCTCAAGTCCCAGTAATATGCTCTGATATAGAAATATTTAAAGAGATTGGGGATGATTCCGTAATTTATTTTAAGAAACATGATGAAAATGATCTTTACAAAAAGCTTAAATCAATTTACTTAAACAAAAATATTATCGATTATTTTGTTCAAAAGGGAAAGAAAAGAGCACACTTATTTAATCAAAAAAACTTTATCAAGGGGTTTGAAAAAATCTATTAAAAAAATACTAATAACTCATAGCTCAAATGATAATTATGGAGCAAGTAAAATATTAATTTCAATTATAGATATTCTCATTAAAAATGGATATGATATTTACCTGATTTTACCATATAAAGGTCCCTTAAATAATAATGAAATAATAAAGAGAACTAATCTTAATGTTATTGATTTGGGTGTCTTTAGAAAAAAATACTTCACCATTTTTGGATTGATAAATCGTCTTTATTTTATAATTAAATCAACACTTTACATTAAAAGTTTTATTAAGATTAATCAAATTGATTTGGTATATGTAAATACATCAACATTGATAAGCCCGTCAGTCGCAGCAAAATTCGTTGGAATTCCTTCAATTCATCATATTCATGAAATACCAATTGGTAATTTTTTTTACACAAAATTTATTGCAATTTTTTTAAATAATTTTTCGAGAGATATAATCTGTGTTTCAAAATCAGTTAAAGAATTTTGGACTCAAAAGGGTGTTAACAAAAATAAATTAGAAATTATTTATAATGGATTTATTTTTGAAAAGCCTAAACAAAAAAATATAAATAGTGAGAAAATTATATTTACATCAATCTCAAGAATAATTCCATATAAGGGTCACAACCTCCTTATCGAATTATTTGAAATTTTATGTAAAAAAAATAATAATATTTATTTGCAAATTGTTGGAGATACTTTGCCGTATTATGAAAAATATTTAAATAAATTAAAATTGGATGTTAAAGAGAAGCATTTGGAAAACAAAATTTGCTTTACAGGTTTTAGAAATGATGTAATATCAATTTTAGAATCGTCTTCTTTTTTTATTCATACACCTGTTTTACCAGATCCGTTTCCAACGGTTATTTTCGAAGCAATCAAATCTAAAACTCCAATAATTACAAATAATCTTGGTGGAGCCTATGAAATTTTAAATAATGGTAGAAATGGACTTATAATTAAAAATAATTTTATCCATGAGTCTGCTAAAAAGATTTTAAAATATATAAAAGAAAAGGAACTTTACTTAAGAAACAATGATAATGCTTTTAATTTTGTTTCCAAAAACTTTACAATACAAAAATTTGAAAAAAAATTATTAAAAATAATTGAATAAAAAATTAAAAATAGCAATTATAGGTTCAAGAGGATACCCATATGTTTATTCAGGATACGAAACATTGGTTAAGGAACTTTCGGAAAGATTAGTACTTAAAGGTCACCAGGTAAGAATTTATTGTCATAGTTCACTATTTAAAGAAAAACCTAAATATATTAATGGAATCGAATTAATTTACACTCCTTCTATTGAAACTAAGTTTTTATCACAATTTATTAATTCCTTTTTTTCATTTTTGCACGTCTGTTTTTCAGATATAGATGTTGTACTTGTAGTAAATAGCGCAAATGGTCCCTTTGGTTTACTAACGAAAATATTTAGAAAAAAAACATGTATTAATGTTGATGGATTAGAATGGTTAAGGCCAAAGTGGAAGGGTTTTGGTGCTATCTACTTTAAAATATCATCAAAATTATCTACTGTTTTTTTTAACAGAGTTATTACTGATTCATTAGAAATGAATAAAATTTATAAAGAAAAATTTTTAACCGACTCAACCACAATAGCATATGGATCTACAATGGTAACAAAACCAGAAACTAATTTTTTAAAAAAAATAAATATTGAAAAAAATGAATATTATTTAATTGTAGGCAGACTGATTCCGGATAATAACTCTAAAATAATAATCGATAGTTTTTGCCAAATGAATTCAAATAAAAAACTATTAATAGTTGGAGATGTTCCTTACAAAGATAAATATGCATCAAAAATTAAATCAATCAAGTCTGAAAAAATTATTTTTTCTGGTTATATAAATTCACAAAAAATTCTTTCGGAGTTGTATATAAATTGTTACGCATATATCCATGGGCATGAGTATGGAGGAACAAATCCTACAATGATTAATGCATTGGATTTGAATTGTCAAATATTAGCTTTGGATACAGTTTTTAACCGTGAAATGCTTCATAAAAAAGAGGTAGTTTATTTCAAAAAAAATAGTTTTTCTATTATAAATGCAATCAAAGAATTTGAGAATGGTTATGATGAGATTTTGTTGAAAAATAAAAATTACGAAATTCATCAAAATTACACCTGGAGAAAAGTCACTGAAAAATATGAAAGCTTATTTAGAGAATTAAAAAATGGATTTCAATAATTTTACATTGAGATGAAAGTTATCGACATCTTTACCAGGATGAAAATATGGTGTTGTACGATCATCAAGTTCCCATTGATAGTTTAGCGATTTAGAGTATACTAACGACGAACTAATCCAAAGTTTTTTGAATTTCTTTATAAATGAAAAATGAAGATTCAGATCCTTCCAGTACCTTCTTGGATCTTGTGCATCCGAAAAAGCTTCATGGTAAAAATCATTATCATTGTCAATTATTTCAAATGCAATTCCATAATTACTATTTTCGCTTACTCTCGTTATAGAAAAAAAGTGAGAATTACTTCCAGGACCAATAGAACTCCCCATAACTTCGCCATAGTTTGTATATCCATGATAAATCCAATCATGCTCATACCAAGATTTTGCATTTCTTAATAATCTTCCGGCTGTTTGTTCCATTTGAGTCCATTCCCATGAGAATTTGAAATATTGATTATTGAAATTGAAAATTTTTTGTAATCCGAGTGTTACTGCCCGACTATGATCTGAATCTAAAATTAGATCTCTTAAATTTTGTTTTGAATCATTGTAATGATATTCAGCATAAATTTCAGCATTAGAATCGTTCCAAATCCATCTTATAAATATACCTGCCGCTTGATCTGTGTGACCTTCATAATCTCCTATTCTATCATTTTTTCTGAAAAGATTATTAAAAATTGGAAAATAATTTGTTTTGCCTTCGAACCACTCATACTTTCCCTCCAAAAGTGCACTATACATTTGCACCCATCTGATGAATCCTAAATGTAAATTATCAATATTTTTTGGGGAAAGTTTTATTATATAACCTTGAAAAAACCTCCAATCATCAACTTCCCAAATTTGATTTATTTTTGGAGCCCAAAGTTTAGTTCCAGCATATTCGTAATCTGGATTTGGTGGAGTGTACCCCGAAGCCTCGAGCCTTCCAGTAACAAACTGCCACTCGATTTTACCAATAAATGTATTTAAGGGTTCACGACTGTTAAATGTAATATGTTTAAATCCTCTGGCATGATTACTCATCATTATGCTATTTCTAATAGATGGACCCCACCATATGTTTTCGTTAGAAATTCCTAAACTTAATTTTTTATAGTTCAATTTCAGGCTAGATTGTCCTAATAATAGTCTAGAAAATTTTTCAAATCCGTGTCTTTCAGGTAAATCAGTCTTATTCCATAGTCTGTACCTTTTGGCCCATATAATAGGATAATGTCCTTCCCAAAATCCATCAAAGTTTTTATTTTCAGCAAAGTGATATTCAGGTTTTAATTGGATATTCAAAGGACCAGCTTTTAAAAATATACCTCCACTCACTATGGTTTGTAATCCCCTGTTTGGTATCATTGATCCATTATTTCTGTTGTATGGATGTTTACTGTTAAATTCAAAGTTGATATTAATTGGAAGATTTTTTACAGATATGGAATTACTTTTATTTGTTAGTATTGTGCTATATAGATTTTTAGTAATTTCAGAAAATAAGTGTGATTCAAGTGGCCTTAGTGTAAAAGAAATATCACTTCTAAATTCACCTTTGAGTTGTTTGTCACGTAAGTTGTTGTATACAAAATCTTCGTTAAGTGTTATAGTCTGAGAATAGAATGACAAATGAATCAATAAAAATAAAGTTCTTATTTTCATTGATATTCAATAGCTCTAATAATTAAATTATCAAGTGACCAACTTTCATCACATTTTTGTTGATCATTTCCATCCTTATCAATTGCATTTGGTTGATATAATTGATCAGAAAATCTTATAATAGCAGATTTTCCAGAGCTTTTAAAAATTTTTTCAATTTTGTATAGAGTAGTTTCTCCACCAAAAAAAGAATTTTTACATATTTTTTCTAAACCAACTTCAAAAGCAGATATTTTTGGTGTGTTTTCACTAGGATATGAATCAGGATAAGATTGCCTCAGGCAATAATTTGAAAAGCAAGGACTGTTTGAAAAAGTAGTTACAAAAATATCAGAATTTTCATCCTGAAATAAATCCATTTGAGGGTTAAATTCAATCATCCATAAATCAGGCTTATCTCCATTTGTAAATCCATTAAAATTACCATCCCAAGTTCCATGAATATAAAGGTCAAAAGATAGATGAAGATAGTCATGATTCCCAATTTCATTTAAATGAATCGTAAAACCATCATTATTAAAATTTCCCACAACATTAGTATCATTGAAGTTTTTAATTTTAGCTCCATCAATGTTTTCTAAATTATTATTTTCAAAATTATTGTTGTAAATAATTTCATCTCTAATCATTTCTGGATAGTTGCAAGAGTATGCTAAAATTAATAAAAGGCAAATAATATTTTTTTTCATTTAATCTTTTTTAGATTTAAAATATTTAATGGATTTTAATAATCCCTCCTCCAGACTAACTTTAGGATACCAATCTAGTAAATTTTTTGCTAAGCTGACATCTGGTTGTCTTACTTTTGGATCATTCTCAGTTAAAGGTAAATATTCAATGCTACTTTTTCTATTTTCGAATTTATCTAAGATTTTAATTAATTCAATAAGGGATAATTCCTGAGGATTGCCAATATTAACTGGCTTTGAATAGTTTGAAAATAAAAGCTTATAAATTCCTCTAACCGTATCATCTACATAGCAAAAAGATCTTGTTTGTTTACCATCCCCAAAAATAGTGTAGGGTTCATTATTTAAAAGTTGATTTATAAAAGTTGGTATAGCTCTGCCGTCATTTTTACGCATCCTTGGCCCATATGAATTAAAAATTCTAGCAATCCTAACATTAACTCCTCTGTAATTTTTATAAGCAGTTGCAAGTGCTTCTAAATATCTTTTTGCTTCATCATACACTCCTCGTGGCCCAACAGGGTTTACATTACCAAAATAATTTTCTTTTTGAGGGTGTTGAAGTGGATCACCATAAACTTCAGATGTAGATGCTACGAGAATAGTTGCATTATTTTTCTCTGCGATGTTAAGCATATTTTGTGTACCAATAGATCCGACCTGCAAGGTTTGAATTGGCATTTTTAAATAATCAATTGGACTTGCAGGTGAAGCAAAATGTAATATGAAGTCAATTTTAGTATTTATTTCTAAATTTTTTGTGATATCTAAATTTAAAAAAGTAAAATTTGGATTTAATTTTAAATGAGAAATATTCTCCTCAGAACCAGTAAGAAAATTATCAACTGATATTACTTTAAATCCTTTTTCTAAAAAAAAATCACAAAGATGTGAACCTAAAAATCCTGCACCTCCAGAAATCAACACCGTTTTTTTCACATCTTAAAATTATAAAAAATTATTCTTTGAAATTAATAAAAAACAAGTACTTTTGTTACTCGATTTATGTTAGAAAAAATTATAACATCTAAAACTAGACTAAGACTTTTAGTTAAATTTTTTTTGAATATATCAAATTCTGGATATTTAAATTCTTTAGCTAATGAGTTTAATGAATCTACAAATTCAATTCGTAAAGAGTTAAATAATCTGTCAGAGGCTAGTTACTTGATAAGGTATTCTGAAAATAATAAAGTTTTATACAAAGCTAATACAAACCACCCCCTTTTTAAGCCACTTCAAAAAATAATTCACAAGTACATTGGGATTGAAGATATTATTGAAAATGTTTATAACAGAATTGGTAATGTCAAAATTATCGCCTTGCTTGGTGAATATGCAAAAGGAAACGATAATGGGCTTGTAGAGGTTTTAATAGTTGGTGATGATATTAATGCAAACTATTTAACTATTCTTGAGGAGAAATTAGAAAAAGTAATAAATCGAAAGATACAGTTTTATGTATCAAATAAACTCACAACTAATAATCATTTAGTAATATTTGAAGAAAAATCGAATGAAAATTAAAAATATATGTTGCATTGGAGCTGGTTACGTAGGAGGTCCAACCATGGCAGTAATTGCTTTAAAATGCCCTGAGATAAATGTTCATGTTGTTGATATAAATGTCGAAAGAATAAAATCCTGGAATAGTAGTGATTTACCAGTTTATGAGCCTGGTTTAGATGAGGTAGTCAGTAAATGCATAAATAAAAACTTATTTTTTTCTAATGACGTTGAAAATGCTGTAAAAAAATCAGAAATGATTTTTTTAGCAGTTAATACACCTACTAAAAATTATGGTGTTGGTAAGGGTATGGCTGCAGATTTAACATATGTAGAAAATTGTGCTCGTGATATTGCAAAATATTCAAATGAAGATAAAATAGTTGTTGAGAAAAGCACTCTACCAGTTAGAACCGCTGAAGCGATAAAAAAGATTCTTAAAACAAATTCAACCCATAATTTTGAAGTATTGTCAAATCCTGAATTTTTAGCTGAGGGTACTGCTATTGATGATTTATTTAAGTCTGATAGAGTTTTGATTGGAGGGGATAATACTGAATCAGGTAAGTCTGCAGTTTCTTGTTTAGTTGAAATTTATTCTAAATGGATTCCAAAAAATAAAATTTTAACAACTAACGTTTGGTCATCTGAATTGTCAAAATTAGTATCAAACGCATTTCTAGCTCAAAGAATAAGCTCAATTAATAGTGTTTCTGCTTTATGTGAAAAAACAGGTGCGGATATTAAAGAAGTAAGTTATGCAGTAGGGAAAGATTCAAGAATAGGTCCTAAATTTTTAAACGCTTCCGTTGGATTTGGAGGTAGTTGTTTTCAAAAAGATATATTAAACCTAGTTTATATAAGTAGATCATATGGGTTGAATGAAGTTGCTGATTATTGGCTTAAAGTTATTGAGATTAATGACTATCAAAGAAATAGATTTGCTAAAAATATTTTGTCTTCGCTTTTTAATACAGTTAACAATAAAATAATTACTTTTTTTGGATGGGCATTTAAAAAAGATACCAATGATACTAGAGAATCATCTTCAATATATGTTGCTTTTAAGTTAATCAGTGAAGGCGCAGTAATTAATATTTTTGATCCAAAAGTAAAGAAAGAAAGAGTCATTGATGATATTAAAATTTTATGTGAATCAAAATCTTTTACTAAAGAAAAATCAGATGCTTTTATTTCAAAACTTAATTTTTTTGAGAGTCCATTAGAGTCATGTCAGGACTCACATGCGATAGCAATATTGACTGAGTGGGATGAATTTAAAGATTATGATTATAAAAAAATATTTAATGTCATGAACAAACCATCTCATATTTTTGATGGAAGAAAAATTTTAAATAAAGTAGAACTAAAAAAAATAGGATTTCAATCATATGAGATTGGAACAGATTAAATTATGAGTTATTATTTTACATCTGAGTCTGTAAGTGAGGGACACCCTGATAAAGTTGCAGATCAAATTAGTGATGCTTTGATTGATAATTTTTTGGCATTTGATCCAAATTCTAAAGTTGCATGTGAAACTCTAGTTACCACAGGTCAAGTTGTTTTAGCTGGAGAGGTAAAATCTTCAGCAAGTTTAGATGTCCAAGAAATTTCGAGAAAAGTGATAAATAAAATTGGTTATAATAAAAGTGACTATATGTTTGATGGCAATTCTTGTGGAATTTTTTCTGCAATACACGAACAATCTAGTGATATTAACCAAGGAGTTGAGAAAAAAAACCCTGAGGATCAAGGTGCAGGTGATCAAGGTATGATGTTCGGATATGCATGTAATGAAACCGAAAATTATATGCCACTCGCATTGGATCTTTCCCACAAAATTTTAATTGAACTATCAGAACTTAGAAGGGAAAATGATGAAATAAAATATTTAAGGCCTGATTCTAAATCACAGGTTACTCTCCAGTACTCAGACAAAAATAAACCTGAAAAAATAGTAGCAATTGTTATCTCAACTCAGCATGATGATTTTGACAGTGAGGATAAGATGCTTGAAAAAATAAAAAAAGATATGGTTACTATTTTAATTCCCAGAGTTATTCAAAAATATCCATCCTTTGAACCTTTTTTTAATAATAATATTGAATATCATATAAATCCAACTGGAAAATTTGTTATTGGTGGTCCACATGGTGATACAGGCTTGACAGGAAGAAAAATTATTGTTGATACTTATGGAGGCAAAGGTGCTCATGGAGGTGGAGCTTTTTCTGGAAAAGATCCCAGTAAGGTAGACAGAAGTGCTGCTTATGCTACCAGACATATTGCCAAAAACTTAGTTGCAGCAGGGGTTGCAGATGAATGTTTAGTTCAAGTTAGTTATGCAATTGGAGTATCCAAGCCTATGGGAATTTTCGTTAATACGTTTGGCACATCAAAAATTAGTAAAAGTGATGCTGAATTAGCTAAAGTGGTTGAAGAAATATTTGATATGAGACCATATTTTATTGAAAAAAGACTTAAACTGAGAAACCCAATATATCTTGAAACTGCTTCATATGGTCATATGGGGCGAAATCCTGAGTTCGTAAATAAAACATTTTATTCTCCAAACGGAGATTCTAAATCATTAGAAGTTGAAATTTTTACATGGGAAAAATTAGACTACGTTGATAAAATCAAATCTAAATTTAAATTATAAATATATATGAAAAAAGTAAAATACATTCCTTACAAGGTTAAAGATATTTCCTTAGCAGAATGGGGTAGAAAAGAAATTAAATTAGCTGAAGCTGAGATGCCTGGTTTAATGGCTTTAAGACAGGAATATTCTAATAAAAAACCTTTAAATGGAGCTAGAATTGCAGGCTGTCTTCACATGACAATACAAACTGCTGTATTAATTGAAACTTTAGTTGATTTAGGTGCTGATGTGACATGGAGCTCATGTAATATTTTTTCAACTCAAGATCATGCTGCTGCTGCTATTGCTGCTGCGGGAATACCTGTTTATGCGTGGAAAGGTATGAATGAAGAAGAATTTGATTGGTGCATCGAGCAAACTATATTTTTTGGTGAAGAAAGAAAACCTTTAAATATGATTTTAGATGATGGAGGAGATTTAACAAATCTGGTTCTTGATAACTATCCTGAATTAGTTAAAGATATAAAAGGTTTGTCTGAGGAAACCACAACGGGTGTGCATAGACTCTATGAAAGAGTTAAAAATAATACTTTACCAATCCCTGCAATAAATGTAAATGACTCTGTTACTAAGTCGAAATTTGATAATAAATATGGATGTCAAGAAAGTGCTGTTGATGCTGTAAGAAGAGCAACTGACATAATGATGGCAGGTAAAAGAGTATTAGTAGCCGGTTATGGTGATGTTGGTAAGGGAACTGTTGCATCATTTAGCGGTGCCGGTGCTATTGTTACAGTTTCTGAAATAGATCCAATTTGTGCGTTACAGGCTTCAATGGATGGTTACGAAGTTAAAAAAATTAAAAATGTAATTGCTAACGCTGATATTATTATAACTGCTACCGGAAATAAAGATATACTCACTGAAGAACATTTTAGGCTAATGAAGGACAAAGCTATTGTATGTAATATTGGTCATTTCGATAATGAAATTGATATGGCATGGTTAAATAAAAATTATGGGAATACCAAAGTTGAAATTAAACCTCAAGTAGATTTGTATACTGTTGAGGATAAAGACATAATTGTTTTAGCTGAGGGAAGACTTGTTAATCTGGGTTGTGCAACTGGACACCCTAGTTTTGTTATGAGCAATTCATTTACAAATCAAACTTTGGCACAAATTGAATTATGGAATAATTCACAAAAATATAAGAATGAAGTTTATATGCTTCCTAAGCACCTTGATGAAAAAGTAGCTAAATTGCATCTCCATCGTTTAGGTGTTGAATTGGAGGAATTAAATGAAGATCAAGCAAAATATATAGGAGTTGATGTGAATGGGCCATTTAAACCTGAATACTACAGATATTGATGCAAGAAAGTCATCAAATATTAATAACAGGTGCTGCTGGATTTATTGGATATCATCTTGCAAAATATTTTTCATCAAAAGTAAATTATCAAATTATATGTGTAGATAATCTAAATTCATATTATGATATAGATTTAAAATATGATCGACTTTTCAATTTGGGATTCACAGACATTAAAAATTTTAAAAAAACAAAAAGTAAAAGTTTAGTCGAATACAGTGTGAAAAATGAAAACTTAATCTTTTACAAACAGGATTTATGTGATTTTGATGGTTTGGATAAAATTTTTAATAGCTATAATTTTAAAACAGTCTTTCATTTAGCAGCTCAAGCTGGAGTGAGGTTTTCTATCACAAATCCGGATGAATATGTGAAGAGTAATTTATTTGGTTTTTTCAACTTAATTGAATTAGTTCGAAAGTATAAAATCCCTCATACTATTTTTGCATCTTCTTCCTCTGTTTACGGCAATTCATCTGAAACGTCTTTTAAAGAAAATCAGAGAACTGATGAGCCAGTAAGTTTTTATGCAGCTACTAAAAAATCAAATGAGGTTTTAGCCCACAGTTATAGTAAACTATATAATCTAAGATTCACAGGTTTAAGATTTTTCACTGTTTATGGACCCTGGGGAAGACCAGATATGGCTCCATATTTATTTACAAATGGAATTCTGAATAAACAAAAAATCAAAATTTTTAATGATGGTAATCTAGAGAGAGATTTTACTTTCATTGATGATATTATTGAGGGAATAAATATTGTTTATGAGTCTAGTAGTGAAAATAATTATAAAATTTTTAATATTGGAAATGGCATCCCTGTTAAGTTGTTAGATTTTGTAAAAATTATTGAAAGAAATTTAGATGTTAATGCAAATCTTAAATTACTTCCAATGCAAAATGGAGATGTATTTAAGACTTGTGCTGATATTTCTGAATTAAAAAAAATAGGATATTCTCCTAATGTTAAGATAGATGAAGGTATGTACATATATATTAACTGGTTTAAAAAATATTATTACGTATAAATTTAAATAATCATATTATGACAAAATTTAACATTCACAGAGTAAAATGGAATGCTGAAAAAATTAATAATTTTTGGAACTTTGAAACTTCAACAAAAACTAATCAAGAGGATTGGTTTGCATTTCAATTTTCAGGAGCTTTAAAAAATTTCATTAAGTTGGTTATTAAGAAATACTTAAAGTCCAAAAAGATAAATTATGTTGATTATGGTGCTGGTAAGGGGTTTTTACTTGATAAATTTGTTAATGATAAAAATATTTTATGTAGTGGTTCAGAATTTGGAACTGATGCACTAAAAATACTCAATAGTAAATTCAATAATTCTGACAATTATAGTGGGACAATAGACCTTAATAATGCTGAAGAAATCAAAAAACATGAAGATACTTTTGATTTAGTTACTATGATTGAGGTAATTGAACATTTAACAGATGAGTTTTATGAAATAACCTTTAAAACAATAATTAAATTATTAAAAAAGAATGGCATACTAATTATTACAACACCAAATGATGAAGATCTTACTAAAAAAGAGGTTTTTTGTCCTGATTGTGGTTGTGTTTTTCATAGAGTACAACATGTTAAATCATTTAATGTAACAAGTATCTCAGAATCAATGAAAAAATTTGGTTTTGAAAGTGTAAAAGTTGAGGCAATTGACTTAGCAATTTTTAAAGATAGAAGTATCATAAAAAAATTTTTATATCGCATTAAATCTAAATTTATCTATCCTAAGAAACCTCACTTAGTTTGTGTTGTTAGAAAAATATAGTTATTAGTGAAAAATATCAATTACATTTCAAAAATTTTTAATATAAATCTTATAGGAAAAATTTTTGGAATTATTTTTACAATACTTGTAACTCGATCATTGGGAGCCAGTACTGAGTTAGATAAATATTATTTTATTTTAACAGTATTTTTTCTTGCAAGCTCAGTCTTTATCTCAGTTTTTAAAAATGTATATACACCATACTTAACTTTAAATAAGTTTAACAACAACAATATTTTTCAAAACACATGTATTTTAATAATCTTAGCTTATATTTTTTTGATAATATTATATTGGTTTTTGCATAAATTAATTTTCCTTGATACTAATGATTTATTTTATATTGTTTCTATCTCTCCAATTTTTTTAATTAATTGTTTGTATGGATTAAATTCAAGTTATTTCAATTCAATTAAAATGTATGGCAAACCTGAAACAATTTATAATTCAAGGTTAATCATTCAATTATTTATCTACATAATTTTAATATACAATTCGTCGGGTGTTAGTGAATTATTATTATCAACTTTTATTGCCAATGTAATTATACTAATCTTAATTATAATTCAATCTGTAAAATATTTAAAAGTCCGATTTAAGTTTAAATTTAAAGATGTAAATTATGCTTTATTCAAGTCAAGCTTAGCTTATGGTTTTTTTACAACTTTCGTCATAGCACAAGGTTTACTAATTAATTATGTTTTATTAAACGAAAATGAAGGTGTTTTAACAATTTATAATACAGTTAATAAAGTAACTGGGATACCATTTTCTTTGTTAACTACAGCGACAATTGGTATTTTTATTGTTGAGTTAACGGAAATCAATAAGTCAAAAAGTTTTATTAATAAAGTTATTGACCCTAATATTAAGCTTTCTAATTATTACGTTGGATTTACTTTAATAATTCTTTTTATTGTATTTGATGAAATTCTAGAACTTTTTTTTGTAAAAAACAACTTAAATGATTCGCAAATATATTTTGCATATTTTTTATTATTTATATTAATATTTATTGAATATTTAAAATATTTACACTCGCTCTTTGTTAGATATTTTGTTGTTAATAATCAAATGAAAATGTTATATTATTTAAGCGTAACTGGATTAATTGCTTTAGTTTTATTCTATATAATTTTCAAAAAATTTAATATTCAAAATTCAATATTATATTCCTTATTATTTTCTAATTTATTAATTGTAATTTTTGAGATTATTTATTTGACAAGAAAAAAGATTTATAATTTAAAATCATTTGTTGCATTATATTTTAAACCATTAATTTTTTTTATTCCAGTTTTGGTTTTAAATATATTATTGATTGATCAATATCAGTTTGTTTCACATTTAAACCTTGTATTAAAACTTATTACATTAATTCTATCATTTGCATTAGCACAAATATTTTTTAAGGATAGATTTGTTAATGATATATTAAGCTATTTTAAATTAAGAATTACCAATAAAAAATAAAAAAACATTATTAGAGATGGACAATATAAATTTAGAAAATAAAATTTTACAGTTAAAAGAATCATCTGGATCACACTCACCCAGTATCTTTTCAATAAAAAAAAATATCCCAGAAATAAAAATAAAAATTGATGCCTGCTTTTTGTCTAACCCATATGCAACTGATCTGTTTCTAGATTATTTCAATAAGGAAGTTTATACAGATTTTAAAAAGACTAGAGATTTATTAGAATTTTATCCTTCTCAAAATAATATTATATCCAATTCAATTGCTCCTAATGTTGGTGTTTTTCCAGATGAAATTTTTATTGGTAATGGTGCTACAGAAGTTATCCAGGCAATTTTTCACAATTTTGTCAAAGATAAAATTATTATAAATCTACCAACTTTCTCACCTTACTACGAATTCGTAAAGGATGGAACTGAAGTTATTTATTACAAGCTTTTAAAGGATAATAATTTTAAACTAGATATATATGATTATGTGAATTTTGTCAAGAAACATAAACCTAATTCTATTGTGTTGATTAATCCAAATAACCCTGATGGTGGGTATATTGAGACTAAAGATTTAAGAATTATTTTATCAGAATTAGAATTTGTTGAAAATATAATCATAGATGAAAGCTTTGCTCATTTCGCATATGAAAATAAAAATAAGGAATTAATTAGTGCATCTGATCTTTTTAAGGAGTTTAAAAATGTAATGGTGGTTAAAAGTATGTCTAAAGATTTTGGTATTGCTGGTATAAGATGCGGATATGGTATTTTAAACAAAGAAAAACGCAATAAACTATTACTTAATGGTTATTTATGGAATTCTAGTGGTTTATCTGAATATTTTTTTAATAAATATTCTGATCAAAAATTTTTGAAGGAATATGAAATTGTAAGAATTAAATACATAAATGAGTGTATTGATTTTTTTGAAAAACTTAATTCAATTCCTAATATAAAAATATATCCAAGCAAGGCTAATTTTGGACTAATTGAAATATTAAATGGAATGAATTCGACTGAATTTTTTATTAAAATGTTAGTTAATCATGGCATTTATGTAAGAGAATGTTCTGATAAAATTGGTCTTGAAGGACAATTTATTAGAGTTGCCTCAAGAACCAGAACAGAGAATAAAAAAATTTTAGAATCATTTAATGATTTTTTCACAAAAAATGAAATTTGATTCAGATTTAAGTTATTTTACCTTAACATGAATAATATAAAATGAAATATGCATTTTTTGATTTTTGCGGCACAATAACAAAAAATCAAACTGCTGACAGATTTGTTGAATACGTAATTAATAAATTAGAACTTAAAAATAATTATCAAATTTATATTTGTTTAATTCTTAAAGCTTATAAAATCAAACTTATATATAAAGTTTTAAGTAAAATATATAATGTTCATATTCATAGAAAAAAATTAATTCTATCACAATTAAAAGGTATTAAAAAAGATATTATTGATGATATCTCTCTTGAATATTATAACGAACTAAAAGGAGAATTTAATGATGTCATAATTAAAAAGATTAAAAAGCTCTCTACAACTCATAAAATAGTTTTAGTTTCAGCTGGATATGAACCATACATTAAACATTTTGTTAATGAATATAACATATCAATGTTATTTACAAATGAGTTTGAGTATGATGGTTCCAATTTTACAGGAAAAATTAAAGGAGATGACATTTATGGAAAAAATAAAGTTAAAATTATCAAAAAGAATATTTGTGATTATGATTATTTAAATTCTTTTTCTTATTCAGATTGTTATTCTGATCTACCAATTTTGAAGTTTTCAAAAAATGGTTTTGTAATATCTGAAATTCATGAAGATTGGATAAAAAAAAATAAACTTAATTGGATTCAAAATGTTTGAAAAAATTTATTTTTTCTTTAGAGATTTGTTGTATGTTGTAAAATATTCAAAAAATTATTTATCGAACAGATATTTTCTCTCCGATATTAAATACAATGAATATCACTTTAAAAATTCGTTTGGATATAAACCTGATATAAATAATCCAAAAACATTAAATGAAAAAATTATCTGGTTGAAGATTTTTCATAAAAATAGAAATTATAAAAAATATGTTGATAAATTTTTAGTAAGAAAATATATAGAAAATAAAATTGGAAGTAAATATTTGATTCCTCTGTTGGCTGTTTATGATAATTCAAAATATTTAAATTATAACTTTTTAAAATCAAATTTACCTTTGGTCATAAAAACTAATCATGGTAGCGGTGACTTTGCTTTAATTAAAAATAAATATGACATTAATTTAATGAAATTAAAGCTGTTTTTTAGAAATGCTCAAAAAAGAAATTTGGATATTGAAAAAAAACAGTATCAATATAGTGGAATTGAAAAAAAAATACTTGTTGAAAAAATGTTACTTAATGATAACAAGTCAATTCCATCTGATTTTAAAGTTCATTGTTTTAATGGTGAGCCTGAATTTATTTATGTAACAACGGGAAGAGGTACGACAAAAATATATCGTGGAGTATATGATTTAAATTGGATTCCGCTTGAATTCTGTTGGTCAAAAAAAATAAAAGGTAAATTTGAATATAAATTTGACAATAATGTTAAAAAACCAAAAAATTTGAAAAAGATAATCGAATTGGCAAGAAAAATTGCAGGTGATTTTAGTGACACCTATGTTCGAGTAGACTTCTATAATAAAAATAATGGAACAATTTACTTTGGTGAAATTACTTTTCATCACATGAGCGGTTTTGCCCCTATTGAGCCAAAAATTTATGATATTAATTTTGGAAAAAAATTAAAAATTTCATGAAAAATATTATTATTAAGATATTACCTCCTTTTTTATTTCAAATTTTAAATAATTTGAGAAGAAGAATATTATTTACAGAAAATGTACTTTTTGATGGAAATGATAATCTATATAAAGAACATATTAAAAAATGTAAAATTTATGGTGAGTATGGTGTAGGAAAAACAACAAATTGGGTTTTAAAGAACACCAATTGTAAAATGATATGTGTAGACTCCTCTTCGCAATGGATAAATATTGTAAAAAGTAAAATTAGCTCTGATTCAAATATGAAAAGAGTAAAATTTAAGTGGTATGATTTGGGAGAAATTGGTGAATGGGGAAATCCTTTAAGTTATGATAAGCATCAGAACATTCCGAAATATATTGAATCAATATGGACGGAAAACATTAAACCTGATTTGGTTCTTATTGATGGTAGATTTAGAATTGCATGTTTCCTAAAAAGTTTACTTAAATCTGAAAAAAATACAAAAATTATTTTTGATGACTATACAAACAGAAGAATTTATCACATAGTAGAACAAGTAATAAAGCCATCTGAAATTTATAAAAGACAAGCCCTGTTTATTAAGACAGAGGACTTAGATATAAAACTAATTAAAAATTTGTATTCAAAATTTGAATATGTGATCTCATAATATATTTTGAAAAAAAAAATTTTAATGATAATACCCAACTACTTTCCAATTGTTGGTGGAACTGAAAATCAATTGAGGGGTTTAGTGGCTCATTTAAAAGATGACTTTAATATTGAAATATTAACACAAAAGTATAATCATTTAAAATTTGAAGAATTTGTTGATGGGATAAAAGTTAAGAGAATTAGATCTATACCACATTTAGGTGTATTGACAGAATTTTTTAATTCATTATTAATGTTTAGATACATTTATGTGAATCAAAAAAAAATTGATATAATACATTTTCATCAGGGCACTCTGTTAAATGCTTTAATTTCAATTCTAAATTATAAATTTACAGGCATAAAATCGATTTGCAAGATTGCAAACTCAGGAAAAAAATTTGATTTAAATTCAATCATTTTGCCATTTAAAAAGCAAATTAAAAAAGCTTTCATAAAGTCGATAAATTTTTTTGTAATTCTTAATGATGATATAAAAAAACAGCTTAATGAAATTCACTCTAACAAGACTATCAATATACCAAATGGTGTTAATTTAATGAAATTGAACAGCTCTAAATTTGAATATCCTAGAAAAATTATTTTCTCATCAAGGCTTGTTCCACAAAAAAATATAGATGTTATTTTAAACTATTTACTTCACATAGAAAATAGCCTTAAAGACTTTGAAATTAATATATATGGAAATGGACCTGA
>MDTA01063589.1_pt1 | contig 18827 bp, 18 predicted proteins | sample 811151 | NCBI WGS metagenome assembly MDTA01 (sample SAMN05326648, study PRJNA326480) | marine metagenome | isolation source: seawater | place: Indian Ocean: South | collected 2010
GAGGAGATTTAATCTTTTTGTATGAGTCCGAGTCAGCTAGTAATTTAAGTGGATTGCATGCTACATATAAGTTAACAAGTTTCTTGTTTATTTTTACAGAAGTATTCAAAGCAATTACGTAGGGCTTGTTTTTTATAATATACTTTTCAATTTCTTTCTTATATTCATCAAATTTAGGTCCCGAAGAAACCAAGAGAACTTCTCTATCAAATATTTTATTTTTTGGTGACCATTTGCCCATTGATAATTTGATTGGTTTTTGAAATTCAGATTTTACCAAGTTAACATCATATTTTTTCCCATCTCCATTACTTAATTGTTTTATTGCCTCTAAAATTTCAATATTATCCATTTTAATTGTCAGCATTTCTTGAATGTACGTTGGATGAATTCCATGCTTACCCGCAAGATAGTAGAAAGGGTTTGGCCCCCATTTGTATCTCATTTTTAATGGCTCAAAATATTTTTTTATTAAATTTGAAATTGGTAAAAGTTTGTATTTTTCCTTTGATAATTTAGCCATTTCAATAATTAAATATTCGGTTTCTGAATTACCTGGGCCTCTGCCCATTCCAGTCACAGTAGAGTCAACCCAAGTAACTCCATTTTTTATTGCGGCTAAACTATTAGATAGAGCTTTTCCCAAATTGTTATGAGTATGAATTCCTAGTTCACCTTTCCAATATTTTCTTAAAAGTTTTACATATTTAGAGACATCAGGTGTGTCCATTGCTCCTAAACTATCAGCAAAATATAGCACACTTGGATTTACTAGGGCGATTTTTTTAGCAGCATTTATAATATCCTTTTCTTTTTGCTCTGTGATTTGCATCAGATTGATAATTATTTTGTAATTTTTTGTTTTAAGAAATTTACAAACTTTCGTCACCTCGTCAATTTCTGAGAAGTGTGTTGCTAACCTTATGAATTTAACTTTTGTCTTTTTGTTTTTATTAAATACTTTATTTAATACTTTTTTATAATCTGATTTATAATTGCTTAAATCAGAAACATTTAACATTACTCCAATATTTAATTTTTTTGGAATTTTAAGAATATTTATATAGTTTTCAGTTGAAAAAAAATTTGGTCCATTTAACTTATTTTCTTTTAAAGACCTAAATCCTATTTCTACATTTTTTATACCAGAATCCGAGATGGCTTTGAGATAGTCATTGACGAGGGTTTTAGGGAAATCCCAATTATTATAATACCCTCCATCTCTAAGTGTGCAGTCCAAAATATTAATTGTCTTCATACGTTCAAATATTGAACATAATTCTTTAATTCTAAATTGTAAAGTGCTTTAAAACCTAATTGTTTTGATATTCTGATTATAATTTGTTTCTGCTCGTTTTGGAAAGAAAGCGTCAAACCCAATAGCTCCATTTGATACACCACCATGAGAATGATTTGGTCCTATGTCTACTCCAGTTTTATACGTTAGTTTTTTTTTAATTTCTTGCGAGTAAAAATCCATACTACCTTCGATTAACCATGTAATTTGCTCATTGAAGTGACCTTTGTCTTGAAATTTAAATCCTGGCTTTAAATCAAATAAAACTAAATTTATTTCCTTTCCTACAAAAGGACGTGAAATGCACTGTCCACCCCATATATTTTTTGATTTAATATTTTTTTTAAAATTGAAATATACAAAGTTTTCATTTGTTTGCTTAAATTTTTCGGAACTTATCAAAAAAAATTCACTATCTTCTAAACAACGTATCTCATAATTGATTTCATCAGAAAATGAATTCAATGCATCAAATTTTTCTAAAAATATTTTTTTATTATCTTTTTTTAATTCAACTCGACCAGTTGTAAAAACAAAGAGTTTTTCTTTGTTTACAATATAAGGAAAATATTTTTTTATAAAAAGATTGTTAATAAAATTTTTTTTTTTTAAATTGAATTTTAAAATAATCGACTGATTCCAACCTTTAAAAATGCTTATATTTAGTTTATTACTAAATTCTAAAGGATTAAATTTAAAAAATTTAGAGTCAATTTTATTGTGTTCAACCATTGTTGTTCTTTTACTCTGTTAAAAATACTTTTCTCCTAATATCTGATTTTACAGATACTTTACTATTCCAAAAATCATTTTGATTAAATCCTGTTTTTCTATTTTTGGTTATTGAGCCTGATTTTTTTATTAAAAAATCGTAAACCATGTAAAAATATTTTCTATCTTTATTTCCACGGTAATAACTAACAGAATGATAAGCCCATGGTACATTCAAAATTATTAATAAACAGTTTTTTGAAACTTTATATTTTTTATAAATCTTAAGTGAATTTTTTGATGGGAAAATATCATAAGCACCTGAAAAATTCTTTTTTACTTTATTTAAACAAATTTCTCCTCCTTTTGTAGAGTCAGAGTCTGAATAATAAATCATATGAATTAAATGATCTCTTCTGTCTAAATGTGCACTTTTTTTATACCCCTTTTTCATTACTGAAAATGATGAGTGATATTTTAATTTTTTGTTATGATATTTTTTTTTCACATGTTTTTTTATTTCTTTTTTAAATTTTTCAACAATAATGGGTTTTAAATATTTAAAAGATTTATTCAGGATTTTAAATTGTTCATTTTTAGATAATTTCTTATATATAGCTGAACTTGGCAATATAGTTTTTTTTGATTTTGATTTACTTTGAAAAAGAATTTCTTTTCCTTTGAGATTTTTGTAGGAAGGCAAAAATGAATTTAATTTATCAACATACTTTTCATCAAATATATTTTTGATAAAAATATAAGGAAATGGTTGCAAGTTTATCTTAACTTTTGAAATTTTTTTTTTTACATCTAAAAACATATTTTATGAATAAGTATATTAATATTAATTTAATTTAAAGATTAAATATTATTTAAAAATCAAGAATAAACAATAATAAAAATTTCATTTTAATTATATTTCAAAATTAATAATACCAATTGACGCAGTATCTTCTAAAAAAATTATAAGTTTATTTTTATAAAAAATTATATCTCTTATTCTTTCACCTATATTAATTCTCTTAAAGTCTTGAACTTTTTTACCTTTGTCTAGCGTAAAAAAATATAAAGATTTGTCTTTAAGTGATGAAGCAACACAATTTGTACTGTTTTTCAAACAAGTAATTTCAGAAATAGCTACTGATTTTTCAAAGTATTTGATCGGTTCAACAAAACCATTTTTTTCATGAGACTTTAAAAGAGGGTATTTTTTATAAAGTTCAGCTCTTTTAAGGTTAGTATTTTTACCACCTTGATAATAGATCATTTGATCTTTGCCATAATGTTCTCCATATGATGCAACAGGCCATCCATAATTAGGTTTATTATTTTGTTTTAAATCAAAAAAATTAATTTCATCACCACCTCGAGGACCATGATCAGTTATTAGTAAAAAATTATTCTGCTTGTTTATATATAAACCTTGAGAGTTTCTAAGACCCATGGCAAAGATTTCGTATCTATTTATTGAATTAATATTGATCTTAATTATTTTACCAAAAATACTATTTTTTTTTTGAGCAAGATACCTATTTCTAAATTCACCTTGAGTTAAAAGAATGTGGTCTTTATCAAGTCCTACGATCCTTCCGCCAGCCTGATGAGAGACAAATACTTTGTCTGGATTTTTATATTCATGTACACATTCGTCTGGTGCAAATAATTTTTTGAAATTAAGATTAGTATAATTAATATCGGCATATATAACACTAGTGTTCCAGCAGTTTTTTTTGACCTCATTACTGTAAGATATATAAACCTTTTCATTAAATATTTTTAAATCTTTTACAGCAAATCCATTTGATTTTTTAAATTGATTAATACCAATGAAATTTTCAATATTATTTTCAATTTGTTTAAATTCAATTTTATTACCAACTATTTTTCCATATCCTAAAATTCCAATTGGGGAAGCTATAAACAAATCTTCTTTAAAATAATCAAGATAAGCGCTTCCAGGAAGTATACTATGAGCTCCAACCATTAGTCTGTTTTTACTATAAAATAATTCTAATTTTAGATCATTATAGTCCAAATTTTTTTCATCTTGTATTTTTTCAAAAATAATACTTTCTAATTTTTTTTTACGTTTAATTTCATACGCGAGAATTTGAGACGGTTCATTTTCTAATCGTTTTATATAACTGTAAGGGAAAATATATTTTTTTATTATAAATTTTTGCTCTTCATTTAAAAACTTTGTTAAATATACGAATTTTTTTTGATTTAAATTTGAAGCAATAAAAAAGTACGATGCGATAAAGATTAAACAAAAAGCAACAAATAAAAAAATTTTTTTTTTCATCTGTTAATCTAAATCTAAATCTCCACATTGTTTTTTAGTAAACATACAAGTGCTATAGTGGTGAATTGTTTTAGCATCATTGATCAGACCTCTTGATAATCCTTCTGCGGTACCTGTGACCGTATTACAACTGTAACTGCATAAAAAACAAGCAATTAAAATCATTCTATGAATCATTACCTATTATAACATTTTATTTAATATGATCCAACAAAGGATGCCATCTTACTAAATCTTTCGTTATAGGTACTTTGTTAATCCATTTAAAATATTTTTGTAGTCCTACTTTAAGACTAATAAATTTATAATTGTCAAATTTCTTTTTGACATATTTACTAGAAGCGTCAAATTTAAAAGAGTCACCAGGAGTATTATTGATTACTTTTACTTTATAATTTTTCAAATTTTTTTTATTTACTAATAAAATTAATTTTATAAGTTCTTTAATTTTTATTTTTTTTCCACTTGTAAGGTTGATAGTTTCATTCTTTTTTAATTTCTTATTTCTTATTGATTTTATAAGAATATTTACAACATCATCAATATACTGAAAGTTTCTTACTCTTTGCAAAGATCCCTTAACTATAATTGGTTTTTTTTTCCACAAATATGAAGCATAAATACTTATCATACCTTTTTTTAAAAAATTTAAGTTTTCTCCTGGTCCGTAAGTATTAAATATTCTAAATATAACAGTGCTTGTGGAGGTATTTTTTAAAATCTGATGCATAAACATTTCACCTGCATATTTTGAAACTCCATAAATAGAGTCCGGTTTGATAAGCGTTTTTTCGTTAATTTTTTTTTCATAATTTGATCCATATACAGAACACGAGCTAGTATAAATCATCTTTTTAACTTTGATTTCTTTTGCTAATTTACTTATTAAATAAGTACCATATCCATTTGAAAGATAATCTTTTTTTGGATCGTCATACGCTGGTTCAGCAGCAGATTGCGCAGCTAAATGAAATATTATTTTTGGTCTCCATTGTCGTATCTTTCTAATTATAATCTCGTTAGTTATATCCCCTTTAATAAATTTTGTTTTTGGATTAATGTAATGTATTCCTCCTTTTGTTGTGAGATTGTCAACAACTAGAACTTTGTACTTTTTTTTTACAAGTTCATTTGTTAAGTGTGACCCTATAAATCCAGCTCCACCAGTAACTAGTACCTTTACAGTCATAATTAAATTATTAACCTATTTTTAATTTTTTTCCTACCCAGCAAAAAATATTTTTTTTTAATAACATTTTATTTCGTTTATAGAAATTTTCTAATTTATAAGAATAAACAAAGTTGTTACCTAATTTTGATTTATAAATTTTTTCAAATTTTTTAAAATTATTTATTATCAATTTATTTTTATTTCTCTTAATATTTAAAAATTTTTCTTTTAAAACAAACATATAAAAATCTTTTTTATACACGTGATTTTTTACTTTTATTTTTTGCCGAAATTTTTTGTTATATCTATAAGGAACTCTCATCATGAATTCTGCGTGATGAACTTGAGAACAGTTTTGATTTATTGGCAATCCTAAACTTAAAAATTTTGTTTTTTTTTTAATCATTCTATCAAATGGACTATCAATACCATAAACATTATCAGTATTTTTTGAACAAAAATATTTTGCATTTTTTCCAATTGCTGCTGAAGAAGAGAAAGGGTGAATTTGTCTAATTGATTTCTTCTTCTTTAAAATATAATTTGAAAAAGAGCCAGAGACACTTTCGGTTTTTTTTAAATTAAAAATCTTATTTGTGTTAGCTAAATAAAAAGTATGCGTTGGAACAATTATTGTGCCTTGTTTTTTAATAATTTTAGTAATAGCCTTAAAAAAAAGTTCAGGTATTTCGTTAAAATTATTTGTTTTACAAAATCCAAAATTCAAAAGATTTCCTGATACATAAACGTTGTCACCTGATTTAATATTACAAGCCAACAAGGATCTAACTATATCTTCAAATTTATAATCATAATTTTTGTTATTCATTTTAATTAAATATTTTTTTTTCAAACGTATTTTCATATTCTAATGGATTTCTGGCGTACAGCTTGCAGAAATCAATTCTAGTTTTTTGTAAATTTTTACCAAACCACCATTTCTTAAGATTTACTGATTTATTATTTAAAAACTGATTCGCTTCCTTTAAAGACTCAAAACAAATTTTATCTTTTTTCAGTTTTTTAACCCAAAAAAGAAATCTTTTATTAATGTTAGTTAAATTTTTGTTGAACAAAAGAATAACTGGTCTGTTTAAAGTCATCGATTCAAAAAATCCAGTTGATAAAAAAGTTTCAACGGTTAAATGAAAATCCTGGCTTATTTGGTGAGATTTTTTTAAAGTTGAAATGAATTTGATCTTTTTAAAATTTTTTTTAATTTGAGCTTCTTGCAAACAAGGTTTGTACAAATATTGGCATTTGATAAAAACGTTTTTGATAAGATCTTTATTTAGACCAGCAAGAAACGAAATTAAGTAATTAGTGTAAAAAGTGTTTCTACTCAAATCTTTTGTGTAACCATAACTTGATCTTTGAGGAAATAATGGAAATTGATATATTGAAAGCAATATCTTTATTTTTTTTGAACTTAAATTTAAGCTTTTTTTATTGTTATTAAAACTTGATGTTACAAATAATGGAAAAGTTTTATTATTATTTTTCCAACCCCAAGTGAAATATCTATCTGATAGTTTTTCCTCAAAAAATTGACTGACGTGTTCATTGTACATCCCAGCTGCTCCATGTTGAAAAATATAATATTTAGTATTTTTCAAATTGCTTTTATAATTTTTAAAAACCTCATCATCAAAATGAGCATAAGAGCTTAAAATTTTTTTTGGTTTCTTTGGCCAATTTAAGTTTTTAGATATACTTTCTACCTGTTTAAACTTATCTAAATAAATCCTAGGAAATGCGTCAGGAATACTAGCATTTAGAAAATTTTCAAATTTATTACTAGACTTCTTATATTTATAAGTTTTTTTCCATATTTCTCTTGATTTTTTTTCATTTGGCAAAAAGATATTTTTTTTCTCTATCTTAGTTTTAAGAGGTATTTGCAGGTTTTTTAAAAGAAACTTTATCCTTAATTTTTTTGGAATTGCTAAATTATAAAGAAAAAATTCATTATTTACCTTGTTTAGATTGTTAAAATTAAGAAATTTAAGTCTAGCAAATTTTTTATTTATATAAGATTTTTCAAAACCTCTTTTTATATTAATTTTTTCTATTTTTTTAAATCCTTGAAATTTAAATATTCTATTGAAAACTTTTATATTCCATAATATTGAATTAAGAGAAATAATCTTTAAGTCAGTAGAGCTAGTTGTTGCTAAATTGACACTTCTTGTATCTAAAGTTATAATTTTTTTAATCTTTTTTTTTTTAATTCGAAGAACTATATTCCATCTTTTTTGCAACGCATCAATATATACCCATAACCATGTGCTTATTATAAATTCCCAATAATTATCCTCCTCTTTTTTATTGTGAAATAGGTTAAGAGATTTACAAAGATTTTTTAAAATTTTATTATAACTAGAATATGAAAAAATAAATTTTCGTAAATTGTAATTATCTTTAATATTTTTGTCCCCACCAACTAAAACTTTAAATTTTTCATATTCAAAAGTATCAAAGTTTTTTAAACACCAATCTCCTAAAAACAAATCTTTTTTTTTACTAAAATTTTTTATAATTTTCTTATTTGAATTTACCCAGGGATTAAAAGTAATAATCTTCATTTTTAAAAATCAATTAAGTCTTTCTTTTTTAAAAAAATAGATAGCTTAAGAGCTTTTTTGTAATTTATATGTATTTTTTTTGCAATCTCCTCTAATAAAATTTTTCCATCTGCATAACTTAAAAAATCTAAAATTGTCTGAGCTTCTTTTCTGTTAAGTCCCTTAATATTGATATGTGAATATAAATTTCTTTTTGATAGTTGTGGTTCGCAAATTACTTTTGAATTTGGAACAATCGATTTTTCAAAATTTAATATTACATCTTTAATCATATTAAAACTTTGATTTAAACTTTTTTTTGTTACAAATTTTCCTAATTCATCTTCTGAAGTGTGATACTCTTTAAAAGTTTCATATTTTGATCTCATTAAAGATCCAAGATTAAGTTCTACACCTGGTGAGTTGAACTGTCTTTCATCACTTCCTCTTTGCATCCAGTTATAGATCTTGTATTTTTTTTTCTTTTTTATTTCTTTAATAGCCATCATATCTGATAAAGAGTTTTCAGTTTTTGATTTTAAATAAGAATATCTTTTGTTATCTCCCAAACATGTTAGGACATATCCACCAATAACATTTTTTTTTAATAAATCTATTCTTTTATGTATGTAGGCAATAGTTCCGATAGTTTCAGAGGAAAATAAAATTCTATATGAGTATTTTCTATTTTTAATTTTTTCAATCCACTTTGAAAGAAGTATAAGTATAGAAGGGCTTGACAATTCATTGCTCGCCATTTGAGGATGGCAAATGTAGGACGTTAAAAGAATTTCTTTTTTTAAACGACCAGGAATAAAAATTTCTCCTACAGGTAAACTTCCATTTTTAAATTTTGAATTAATAAATACTTTATAAAATTTTTCTTTAAGTGTTTTTTTTTTATTTTCAGCCATACAAAAAGCCCAATCTTTTTTATAGTAAGAAGTAGCATAAGGAATGACATTTGGTTGTCGTTTTAATGAATGTATCTTTTTCTTTAATTCTATTGTGGATATTATTTTGTTTATAGGCTGCGAATATCCCATCACATGTAAAAAATTGTCTTTAAAAGATATTATTTTTTTGTTTGATTTTAAACTTTTTATCCACGCATCCCTAATTGACCACACTTTAGGAATTTTCCAATCAAAAACTTTCTTTCCACTTTTAAAATATAATATTTTTAGTCTTGGGTTAATTTTTTTAAATATTTTTAAAGTCTTTATATTTCCAGAACCAGTTATCGATCTATAGATTGGCTGGATTTTTTTACATAAATTATAGATTTCATTTTCTTTCATAAAAAACTGTTATTTTTTAAGTGCAAAATCAACACAAATCAATAGATTTTTGTCTTTACAGTTCAATAATTGAACATTATTATGTTCAAATATTGAACTTATGAAGAATAAAGAAGATCATTTTGAAGTTTTAAGAAGGATTCAAAAAAAACCAGAGTCTTCACAAAGAGAAATAGCTGAAGATTTAGGTTTTAGTCTTGGAAAACTTAACTATTGTTTAAAAGCACTTAAGAACAAAGGCCTTATTAAAATACAAAATTTTAGCAGACAACCCAATAAAGTAAGTTACGCAAAATATATTCTTACGCCAAAAGGAATAGCTGAAAGAACAAAGCTCACATTGAATTTTATGAAAAGAAAAATGAGAGAATATGACGAGCTTAAAAAAGAATTGAAAAAATAAGATGTGGACTATACTAAAGTTAGATCAGAAAAAAATTAATCTCCTTAAGGATGATTTACTCAAAAATCTTGGATCAGATTTTAAAATATATAACCCAAAAATTTCAATTCAGAAATATCGAAATAATAAATTATTAAAAAAAGAAATTTATCTTCTTGGAAATTATGTTTTTTGTTTTCATAAAAAGTTTTATGAACCCAAAATTATTAATAACTTACAAAATTTACGGGGTTTAAAATATTTTCTACGAGGATTTTCAAGTAGTCAAAAAGAAATAATTAATTTTATTGAAAAGTGTAAACAACTAGAAGACGAAAAAGGATTAATCTCAGCAAATTTATTTGAATTACATTTGAACAATTATTACAAATTTGCGTCAGGACCATTTGTTGAAAAAATTTTTAAAATTATAGAGTTTCAGAAAAATAATATAAATATACTTATGGGCAATTTGAAAACAAAAATTAAAAAAAAGGAGTTTTTATTTAGCCCATTATAAAAATATGATAAACAATTTTAAATGTGAAAATTGGTTTTTTGCATAGTGCGGAGCATTGGTTAAATTGATATGAAAAGTATCCAAACAAAAAAACTTAAATTAAAAAAACCTTTTTTAATTGCTGAAATTGGCATTAATCATAATGGCTCTATTAAGCTAGCAAAAAAAATGATTGATTTAGCAAAAAGCATTGGGTTCGATGCGGTTAAATTTCAAAAAAGAAATCCAGATATATCAACTCCTGAAAAGCAAAAAAATGTTTTCAGAAATACTCCTTGGGGGGAAATGAGTTATCTAAATTATAAAAAGAAAATTGAATTTGGCTTAAAAGAATTTAAAGAAATTGATAAATATTGCAAAAAAAATAAGATTTTGTGGTTTGCGTCCGCATGGGATATTGAAAGTCAAAAATTTTTAAAAAAATTTAATCTTAAATATAATAAAGTTGCTTCAGCTATGTTAACCAATTTAAGACTAATTGATGAAATTGCAAAAGAAAAAAAGCCTACTTTTATTTCAACAGGAATGAGCACAATAAATGATATTAAAAAAACAGTTAACATTTTCAAAAAAAGAAAATGTAAATTTATCCTCATGCATTGTGTTTCCACTTACCCATGCCCTGAAGAAAAATTAAATTTGAATATGATTTTAACTTTACAACAGAAATTTAAATGTGATGTTGGTTATAGTGGGCATGAAGCTTCAGTTTCTCCATCTATTTTTGCTTATTTATTAGGTGCCAATTATATTGAGCGACATATAACTCTAGATAGAAGCATGTGGGGCACAGATCAAGCAGCTTCATTATCTAAAAGTGGAATGGAAAATTTAGCAAATATTTTTAATAAAGCACCACTAATTTTAGGGAACGGAGTTAAATTTATTTCAAAAGAAGAAAAAAAAATGTTATCTAAATTTAAATATTGGGAATAATGATAAACGGATCAATAGAAAAGATTAGAAAAAGTTTTTTTAATGAAGGTTTTGTTAAGGTTAACAAAGTTTTCTCAAAAAAGGATATTAATAAAATTTTCACCCAAATTGAAAAAATTAAAAAATCTTCAATTAAAATTAAGAATCCAAATATGCATTTTACGAGTGATAATAGATTAAATACTATTCATGATATTAATAAGTATATTAAAAAAGGCCCTATGATTAATCTTAGCAAAGATAAAAGAATATTAAAAATTGTAGAGGGTATTCTTGGAGAAAAAACTAAAGTAAGAAATATTGAATTTTTCTTAAAACCAAGAAAAACTGGTATGAGATCACCTTTTCATCAAGATAATTTTTATTGGAATATTTCAAATAAAAAGGCTTTAAATGTTTGGATAGCATGTTCAAAAGCCAGTCAAAAAAATGGTGGAATGTGCTATTTCAAAAAATCTCACAAAAACGGTTTGGTTAAACATATTTTGTCCAAAGAACCGGGTAGTTCTCAAAAAATCCCTGAAACTTATTTTAAAAAAATAAAAAATAAAAAATTCTATCCACAATTAAAGGCAGGTGATTGTATTTTTCATCATTGCGAAGTTATTCATGGTAGCAAAAAAAATACATCAAATTTAGATAGAATAGGTCTGGTGATAAGTTATAAAGGTTTATCAGCCAAAATTGATAAAAAAAAACTTTTAAATTACAGAAGCTTAGTTAAAAAAAACTTACTATCTCTAAAGAAAAAATAACTTGAAATTTATTTCGGTAATACCAGCTCGGTCAGGGTCAAAAGGGATTAAAAACAAGAATATATTTCCTTTAAAGGGAATTCCTTTAGTTTCTTATACTTTAAAAGAGGTCACAAAATCTAACTCTCAAAAGAATTTTATTTTAACAGACTCAAAGATAATTAAAAGAATTGCAAAGAAATTCAAAATTAACACAGAATATGATAGACCTAGTAAATTGTCTAAAAGTGACACTTCATTGTCAGAAACACTATTTCATTTTTACAATTGGACAAAAAAGAAATCATTAGAGTTTGACTATTTAGTTGTCTTACAACCAACTTCACCATTACGAAATTATAAGGATATAAATAAAGCACTTCAAATAATTAGAAATTCGAAATACAAGAGTTTATTTAGTGTTTCAGAGTCTTTAGAACATCCTTATGAAGTAATTAAGACACTTGGGAAAAGAAAATGGTCTCACGTTTTAAAAAAATCAAAAAATTTTTATAGAAGACAAGATTTTGATATTAAAACTTTTTTTATAAATGGAGCTATTTACATTATTCATAAAGATTTAATTAAAAAAAAGAAAATATATGATAAAAAAAAACATTGTTTGTTAAAGATGCCAAAAGAGAGATCTATTGAAATAAACGATTTAAGTGAGGCAAAAATTGTTGAAAGATTAATAGGATAATTATGAAAATTCCTTGGAGCGGAAGATCACACGACTTTGAAAAAAAAGATTTAAATTTTTTAATTAATATTATTAAAAAAGCAGATCCTTTAACTCAAGGCAAATATTTAAAGATGTTTGAAAAATCATTTGCAAATTATTTAGGAAAAAAAAATGTATACGCAGTAAGTTCTGCAGCAGCAGCATTAGAAATAATTGCTTTGTTGCTAGATATAAAAAAAAAAGATGAAATTATAATTCCAGCTCACACTTATTGTGCATCAGCTATACCTTTTGCTAGGAATGGAGCAAAAATTGTATGGGCTGATATAGACTTTGATACCAGAGTTGTGGATTTAAAAGATATTCAAAAGAAAATAAATTCAAAAACTAAAGCGATAGTAATTGTTCATCTTTACGGTTATGCTAATGATTTCAGAAGTTTGATCTCTTATTGTAAAAAAAAGAAAATTAAAATTATTGAAGATTGTGCCCAAGCAATTGGAGCTCGAATAGGTAAACAAAAAGTTGGCTCTATTGGTGATTTCTCATGCTTTTCATTTCATGCACAAAAAAACATCACGACCCTAGGTGAAGGAGGAATGATTTATGTTAAAGATAATAATTTAGCAACCAAAATACCTGGTTTAAGACATAACGGTCATTGCGATTTTAAATTTAAAAGAGAAAATTACTGGGAACCGGCAATGGGAAATTTAGACCAAGATTTAGAAAAAAAATGGCCTTATAAGTTTACCTTAAGCGAAATTCAGTGTGGCGCCGGTTTTGTAATGTTGAAAAAACTCGACTCTCTTAATGCCAAGCGAATTAAAAGAGCCAAAGAATTTATTAAATTTTTATCAAATTTTAGTGAAATTAGTTTTGTGAAATCGACCACAAAATTTAGGCATGTTTATCACTTATTAAGCGCATATTATAAACCAAGCAAAGGTGTCAATAGAAACACTTTAATAAAAAATTTATTTAAAAAATTTTCAATTAAATGTGCAGTGCAATATTATCCTTTGTACAAATACGATCTTTTTAAAAAAAAAGGTTTTTCAAATAAAAAATTAAAATTTACAGAAGAGTTTTATAACAATATGATTTCTTTCCCTTTTCATATTTGGATGTCTGATAAAGAGTTTAAATATTTAAAAAGCTCTGTGAAAAAAACTTTATTAGAGTTAAGAAAAAAAAGATAATTAATTTTAAACAGATTAATTTGAAAAAAAAAAATTAAAAAAATTTTAAAACATTTTTTAGAATCCAATAAATCTATTGACGATATTTGGATGTACGGAAATTTCACTGATAATATTTCAGATTTAGATTTAATTGTTGTATACAAAAAAATTCCTGTTAAGCTCACCTTCCCGAATATTATAAAAAAACTTATCGCTGACGGATCCGTTATATTTATTAATAAAAAAGGGAAAAATAAAATTTTTTTATTTGAAGATCTTAAAATTTTTTCAATAAAATATAATAAGTCAGTTTTATTTAAAATTCAAAATCACATTAAAAAGATGAGATTTATCACTTCTTTTTTGGAAAGATATTATGAAAGAAGATCACTATTAAAAAAAAAAGCTATTTATGATTTAACAAATATCAATATCAGAAATATAAAAAGTATTTTTTTTAGTTACGAAAATTTTTTCAAATTTTCTCAAAATAAAGTCTTAAAAAAAGAGAATATGAAATTATTCAATAACTATAATAATTTAAGGTTTCAACATTCAAAAAAAAATTTAGATAAAAAAAAATATAAAAAATATATTAAAGATTTAATAATATACGATAACAAATTTTTCATTTTGAGCTTCAATTATTTGGAAAAAAAATTTAAAAATAAACATCAAGTTAATTTTAAATATAAATTCAAAAAAAATTTATATTTTTCTAATAAATCAAATATTAAAAATAATACTTACCAAGTTCCTAAAATTCTTTTTTATCTATACTACTTTTATAGTTGTCAAAATTTAGCAATATCAAAAAAAATAACTAAAGATTTAAGGTATAACTCTGGTTTTAAATATAATGATTTAAAAAAGTTATTCACTGGTAACTTTAAAAATTATTTAAGGAAAAAAATAAACTTTATCAATACAGATTTTTTAAATTTGAAAAAAAATAAATTTAAAAAGGGTTTATATAGGTTTAGCTGGTATCTAAAATAATATGATCTATAAGGATTATTTTTCAAGAAAAAATATAAATCAAGAAATATTTAATAAAAAATTAAACTGGTATTTTGATATTAAGTCTATTTTATTTCAAAAGAAAAATATGTTTAATAAAGAGACTATACTTCATGCCAATATTTTAAAGAAGGATTTTTTAAAATTAAAAATTAAGACAAAGACTTCTAACCACAGTAGAAAAAGTCAAATTACAAAAAAAATTAATTGGAATAAATTTATTAATAGTAAAGATAGAAAATATAAATTGAAATTTTATAATCTTTTTTTATATTTATTGAAAAATAATATAGAAAGTTATTTCAAGCATTTTATAGTCCATGGCAGTATTTCTTCCAATGATTATATTAAGGGATGGAGTGATCTAGACACTTTTGTAGTATTAAAAGATGAAGTTCTACAAGATGAAAAAAAGGTTATTAATTTAAGAAAAATTCTTAAGATTTTTTATAAAAAATTAATTAAAATAAGTCTCTTCCAACATCATGGCCTTATAATTTATACTGAAAAAGACTTAAAAAACTATCTAAAAGGATTTCTTCCAATTGAAGCACTAGAAAAAAATTTCAATCTTTTTAATAATGAAAAAATTTTCGTTAATTACTTTAAGCAAAATAAAAACTTATCTTTGAAAAGCCTTAAAGATAGATTGAGTTATCTTCAGGATGCAAATCTTACCGGATTTTATAAGCACCATAGTTTTAAAGGTCGTAATTTAAAGACACCATTAAAAAAAGGAAGAAATGAATTATATCAATTGTTTTGTCATATTGGATATATTTTAAATATTCCAATTCTTTATTTTGATTCTACAGGCAGAAGTATTCATAAAAAAAAATCTTTTGTAAAATTTTATAAGGAAATTAAAGATTACGAAATTACCTCGATAGTAAAAAAATCTGAAAAGGTAAGAAAAATTTGGTTAAATAAAAAAATCAAAAATAACAAAATACCCAAATGGATAATTGACATTATAGGAGAGCACTACATGTTAGACTCCTTAAAAGTAATAAAAAAGATAATACTATTGATAAATAAAATTAATAAAAATGAAAAATCTTTTTAAATTATTCAATTTATTTTTAAGATGTAAATTTAAATTTCAAAATCCTCAACAAAATAATTTAATACTGTTCGATGGTGTAGGAGAATATGTTTTTGAAAATATTTTATACACAAAAAATTATTTTATATTGCAAGTAAGATTTGAAAATATCGAAACAATCTATGTAAGCTGGAATATTTTTTTTAATATGGTGAAAAATTTAAACTCAAATCTTTTAAATTGTTATTTAATTGCTTTGATCAAGATTATTGACCCTAAAGTAATTCTGACATCTGTAGATAATTCTTTTAAATTTTCCGAATTGGCAAAAATTTTATACAAAAATATCACTTTTATTGCTGTTCAAAATGCATCAAGATATGATTTTGATAGAAATCAAAAGTTATTTGAAATTGGCTCTTTAAAGCAAGATAATAATAAAAGATTTTTTATACCTCATTATTATTGTTTTGGTGATCAAGAGGTTGAAGATTGTAAAAAATTCAACATTAAAGTTTTAAATTTTTATAAAATAGGATCTTTAAGATTATCTCAATACATAAACTATCTTAAAAAAAATCAAATTATTTTAAATTTAGAAAAATTTGATATAAGTTTAATATCTGAATCTAGCGCTGGAAAAGATAAATTATGGAAACAATTAGGTGTAGAAAATGGATTTGCTAAAATTGTAAAATTCACGATTAGACTTTGTTTAAAAAATAATTTTAGTTTTGTATTTGTAAAAAAAAGAGAGAGCAAAGATTTATCAAAAAAAGAAATGACATGGTATCAAAAATTTTTAAATAAAGATGAATTTGAATTTTTGTCCAAAAATTCTACTATTGTCCAAAAAAAAGATTTTATCTCTTATAAAGCTATCCATCAAAGTAAAGTCAGTATAGGGACTTGTTCCACTTTATTAAGAGAAAAACTGGCTTTAAAAGGTAAAATATTAGCATGCAATTTTACTCCATTAGAGCATTATGATTTCCCAATCAAAGGCATTTGTTTTTTAAAAAACCCTACATTTGAGGAATTCGAACAAAGATTTCTTGAAATTTTGGAAATTGATAAGGATGATTATTTTTCAAGAATTAATAATCAGCAACTTATTAGGGTAGACGAAAATAATACTCAATTTTATGATTTAAATAAAAATATCCAGAATCTTTTATCACAATAACTATGATTGATTTTATAAATATATACTTAAACTTTTACTATCAAATTGATATTAAATCTTATAAATATTAAAAATGTTCAACAATAAATCTATATTGATTACCGGAGGAACGGGCAGCTTCGGTAAAGCATGGGTCGCACATTTGCTCAAAAATTACAAACAAATAAAAAGACTAGTCATTTTTAGTCGAGATGAATTAAAGCAATACGAAATGGAAAAAGTGTTTAGCTATAAAAAATACCCTTGTTTGAGATATTTTATTGGAGACGTAAGAGATAGCGAAAGATTGATAGCAGCTTTTATGAATATTGATTTTGTTATACATGCTGCAGCTCTAAAACAAGTGCCAACAGCTGAATACAATCCAATTGAAACAATTAAAACAAATATAATAGGTGCTCAAAATATAATTGAAGCGAGCTTAAAAACTCAAGTTAAAAAAGTTTTAGCTCTATCTACCGATAAAGCAAGTTCTCCTATAAATCTTTATGGAGCAACAAAACTTTGTTCTGACAAACTATTTATTGCAGCTAATAATATAAAAGGTAAAAAAGATATATCTTTTTCTATCGCAAGATACGGTAATGTCATGGGAAGCAGAGGCTCAGTAATCCCTCACTTTATAAACACAAAAAAAAGGGGATATTTAGAAATTACAGATAAAAGAATGACAAGATTTAATATCACATTAGATGAAAGCATCCAAATGGTTGACTGGGCATTTAAAAATGCGTTAGGGGGAGAAATTTTTGTGCCAAAAATTCCTAGTTATAAAATACTTGATTTGGCAAAAGCAATTTGTCCTAACTGCGATATTAAATTTACTGGCATTAGATCAGGTGAGAAACTTCATGAGGAATTGCTTAACAGCGGGGAGAGTCTCAATAGTTATGAAACTAATGAATATTATATTATTTTACCAGATAACTCTAAAAAGTATAAACAGTTTTATGAAATAAAATTGAAAGCTAAAAAAGTAAAAAAAGATTTCACATATCAAAGCAATCAAAATGAATTTCTTTCATTGGACCAACTTAAAAAGTTATTAAAAAACTTTTAATTATCACTATTAATTTTAAATGACTCCAAAAATTACAGTTATCTTGCAAGCAAGAACTGGGTCGAAAAGATTATATGGAAAGGTTTTGTTACCTATTTGTAACCATGAATTAGTCATTTTGTGCTGGAAAAGAATAAAAATGTACGGATTAAAAACCATTGTTGCGATACCAAAAAAAAAGGAGGATGATTATTTAGCGCAAGTTCTAAAAAAAAATAAGGTAAACTTTTTCAGAGGTGAAACGAATAATGTTTTGAGTAGATTTAAAAAAATTTCTTCAGATATGAATCCTGAAGATATTCTTGTTAGGGTCACTGCTGACAATCCAGTTGTAGACGGTATTTTTATCAAACAATTAATTGCTGTATTTTGTAAAAAAAAATTTGAATATTTTTCTGCTCACGACAATTTAAAAACAGTGCCTTATGGGTTGCAAACAGAATTATTTAGAGTCAAACATTTAAGAGAAAAACTATCAAACAATAAATTTAATTTAGAGCACGTAACTCCAGATATAAAAAAAAAGTATTTATCAAAAAAAAAAATTAAGTTTAAGAGTTTAAAAAATTTATCAAATTTTAAAATTTCAATTGATAATATTCATGATTTCCAAAGAGTTAAAAAAATTTTTTCATTTTCTAATAGTAGTTACAAAATGAATTATCTAAAATTATTAAAAAAAATAAAATTATTATCAAAAAAAAAAAAGAAAAAATTTTTTAAAAA
>MDTA01110321.1_pt1 | contig 18819 bp, 20 predicted proteins | sample 811151 | NCBI WGS metagenome assembly MDTA01 (sample SAMN05326648, study PRJNA326480) | marine metagenome | isolation source: seawater | place: Indian Ocean: South | collected 2010
GATTGAGCCATTATTAAAATTATCATATTTTAGGAAGATATTAGATTCATTAATATTTTCATTTTGATAATTTCCGTAATAATTTGCTATATACATTTTAAATTTCACATTTTCAAAATTATCATTAAAAATTAGATCAACTAATTTTGAATTAAATAGACCTGAATCATTTTTAATTAATTTACCTTCTAAGAGTCCTAATTGAATTAATATTTGAAAACCATTACATATACCTAATATAGGAATATTATTTTCATGACAATAAAGAATTGTAGATGTAATTGGTGCTTGAACTGCCATTTCTCCTGGAGAATAATTAAATTTACCTGTTGCTTTTTCATATATTCTATCTCCAAAGGCAAAACCACCCGGTATAATTAATAAATCAATATCTTTACAAATATCTTTATTGGTATGCCATAATTCTATACAATTATTTATACCAAAGTAGTTAATTGTATCATTATAGCAATTTGAACCGGGATATCTTATAACACCAATTTTCATTTTATTAATGATAATAATTATATTTTTAAATAAATGATTTTTCTATGGAATCAAAATTAATTTTCCAATCATTTGAATTTATAATTTCCCCTAAATAAATTAATTCATCTTGACTATCTATTTGTGTATCTTTATCAAAAACAATTACCATACCTATTCCACAATTATATGTATTAAGCATATCTTTTACTGACATATCTGAGGATTTAAATATCCATTGAAATACTTGAGGGATATTCCATGACTCTGTAATATTCATATTAAAACCTTTATTAATTATTCTTGGTATGTTATCAATTAATCCTCCACCTGTTATATGAGAAAAACCTTTAATTAAATGATTATATTTATTTGTATAATAAATGATATCATTTACATAAATTTTGGTTGGTTTTAATAATTCAACTGAATCATACTCATTTGATTCAAGTATTTTATTGATTAATGAATATCCATTTGAATGAATACCTGATGATTTTAGTCCATAAATTTTATCACCTTCATTCATTTTTTTTGGTAATGTTTCTCCTTCAATAATTCCAACAGCAAATCCAGCTAAATCAAAATTATTATCATTATAAACAGAAGGTAATTCAGCTGTTTCACCACCAAGTAAGAGGCAATTAGATTGTTCACACCCGATATGAATACCTTTAATTATATCTTTACCGATAGTAAGATCAAGTTTACTCATAGCATAATAATCTAAAAAAAATAGAGGTTTTCCACCATGACAAATAAGATCATTGACGCACATTGCGACCAAATCTATTCCTATGGTATCATATTTTTTATATTTATTACATAATTTAAGTTTTGTCCCGACGCCGTCAGTAGAAGCAATAAGTTTAGTACCATTATAATCGTATATTCCTGCGAAGCCTCCTATATTATTATTTTGTGTAATTTGTTTTATGATATTAACAAAAGAGTTTCCATTATTTATATTAACACCTGAATTATTATAATTGAGAGACATTTAATTGATAATAATAATATTCCTTTAAATGAATAGATGTTGTGTAAGACACTTTGGATTATTAAGATAATATTCTGGATTTTTATGATTATAAAGTGAGAATTGTTCACACATTTTAATATATAGTTTTTCTAGAGCAGTAACATCTCCAAGGGCTCTATGTGCGGATTCATTAACAATTTGATATTTTTTACATAGACCGGGTTGATTATGACGTTCATTTTTAATATATGCTTTTGCTAGATTGAGACTATCGATAAAGTTAATTCTGTTGATAATATTATTATTTAGTGGATCCCCTTGATAATTAAAGATCATCCTTCTAAGTAGTATAAAATCAAAATTGGTTCCATTATGAGCAATAATATAAATTGGACCGTCCAATGAATTGTTTTCAATATACTTAATAGTATTATAGAGAGATACATTTGTTTCAATACCAAATTCATCTATCATTTCATTAGTAATTCCTGTAATTTTGATATTTGCGTCTGAAACATATTTATAATGAACACCATTAATACGTGGTTTTACTAATGTTTGATAAAAATGATCTTCTCCAAGTTTCTTAATTGCTACTTCAGTTATATCATCGAAGTATGGACTTAGACCGGTTGTTTCATAATCGAGAATAAATAGATTCATTTTATTTTATTTTATTTTATTTTTAGTAATATACAATTCAAATTTTTAAATATAATATATAATATAAATGGGGAGAATAAATAAATCAAAGAAAAGAAATACCCGTCGAAGGAATGTTTCTAATAGAAGAAATACTCTAAAGAGGTCTTCTAAAAAGAGGACTTTTAAAAAGAGGACCGGGTCAAATAGACGTAGAACAGTTAGAAAGGGGAGAAAGAATAGGACTAATAGAAGAATTAGAAATATAAATAGAAGAGGTGGTATGGATCCGAATTCTGCTCCAAGTCAGTTTCAGATGAATCGTAGAGCATCAGAATTTATTCCCGGACAACCATATATACCTATGACACAACCTACGGTACGACCTATGACACAACCTACGGTACAGCCTACGGTACAACCTACGGTACAACCTACGGTACAGCCTATGGTACAGCCTATGGTACAGCCTACGGTACAACCTACGGTACAACCTACGGTACAACCTATGGTACAACCACCAAAAGAGAGAAAACCATGGAAACCGATAGGGTTAGATTCTGGTGAATGGGAGAGAAAAAAGAGAAATTATTATAAATCTGGGAAATATGTTCCGATTGAAGGAGATGATGTACCGATGCCTTATGGTTTACAAAAAGATATATTGACGCGAGTTATACATGGCGATACTCGATTATTGAGAGAAGAAAAACATGAAGAAGGAATTAAAGAATTAGATCGTTTGATGCGTAATACTATGGGTTTAATAAACGAAGAAAAAGATGAGAAATTAAAACACGCTAAAGAAGTTCGGGAAAGAACGGGGGTTGGTTCGGACTATGAACGGTTTATTAAAGGATTTGACATTGATGATGAAGATGATATGGCTGCTCGACGTGAAATAGAAGAAGCAACTGCTTATCTTGAGAGAAAAGAAAAAGAAAAAGAAGAAGAAGTTGATAAGATGACTAAAAAAGCATATGAAGTAAATGAATTAGCAAAAGGATTATTGGAGGATGAGATATTAACACCTAATAAATGTGATAAAATACGGACTATGTGTGAAATGGATCCTGTATATTGTCGTGATGTTGGATTAATAGATAAATTAAAGGAATGCGATGATAGAGAAGAATTATATTTAAATATGTTACGGGAATTACCCCACGAGTTCTATAAACATAAATTAGCCGATACTACTGATATAAGGGTTGGTATAACCGGTCTTCCCAAAACGCACTTTACTGATGCTGTAAAGAAAATAATTGATGATTGTCTTGTTCAATTAAATATACTAACTCGCCATGGAGCTAAGTATAGTCCTTCGGGTAATAAATTATTACCAACTTCTCGGGTTGGTGGAATTGATGAGACAATTAGAAATACAGGATGGGGAGGACCAACTCCGGGACCGGGTTTTCATAATTCTGTAAGAGCCATACTTTCATCCCATTTAGATGGAACAAGAGAACAAGGGATTAGAACTATTGATGACTTATATACATTATTTAAAGAAACGATGGTATCGTCTAATTCAAATATGTTAACTCGGACGAATCAGCCATATGATAATATTTTCTTTAAATTTATGGAACTTTTTAAAGATACTGTAAAGAGTAGGACAAAACAAACCGATGAACATATTGAAAAAATGATTAAATATTTAATATTATTTTTAATAGGTAAAGATCCACATGCTAATGAACGATTATATGATGTAGTCGCTGCGAGAAAAAATAGAGAAGAAGTGGTCCGCCGCCGCTATGCTCCTCAAATAGATTCAATTGATAGAGAATTAGAAGAATTATCAAGTGAAAGGGATAAAATAAAACACTTGAAACAAAATAAAGAATTATTTAATAAAATAAGAGATAAAGATCTTGAAATTGAAAGACTTGATGATTTAATGGGGGATGCTGAACTTTTATGGGGAGATAGTGTTGATTATAGACAGGCTCCAAAACTAACAGCAAAAACTCGAACATCCCGTATGCCTCCAGTACAAGAAAGAAGTAGACCTGGAGATATCACAGATCAGGGATGGATCTTAGGGAAACCAAGGAGGCATGCTTGGATGCCTTCTGCTATGCCTCTACTAGAACCGGAACCGGAACCGGAACCGGAACTAGGAGAAAATGATTATGATATACGCGACCTTGAACGAAGGTTTGCTGAATTACAAAGACAATAATAAAATATTGTAATAATTATAAATGGATAATTTGATTAATTTTGATGTTTTAAAAATTGCGACACCTTTAATAGCTGGAGTGACATATTTGTCAGCGTTTAAAAACGGGAAACCTACCTGCGATAGATTTCTTGTTAATAATTTCTTATACTTATTAGTTTCATTGATGATATATTTAACATCGATTAAATACTATGAAAAAGAAAATATAACATTGGGAGAGGAAAATATAAATGCTAAAGCTTTCGGTTTATTAGTCATTTTGTTGATCTTAATAATTATGGTGTCTTATACAGATAATCAGATAATTAAGCATTTATTATGGATACTAGTAATATTAATATTGGGTTATATGGGAAAAAATGTATTTGAAAGGTATGATAAAGAATTAATACGGGATACTGTATTTAAAGTAACATTAATAGTCCTTGGATGTGTTGCTTTTGCGGTTGCATTCCCTCAATTTATTAAACCATCAATGGGAAAAGTATTATTTATAGGATTATTGACAGCAATTATATTTAGAATTATGGATGTATTTTTATTCGATAGAAAGTATCATAATTATATAAGTTATTTAATAATATTTTTATTCACCGGATTTATGGTTTATGATACAGATAGAGTTAGAAAGGTTGGAGCATTGTGTAAAAAAAGTGGAAAACCCGATTATTTAGAAAATATGATGGATATGTTTTTGAATATAATTAATTTATTTTCAACAATAGCGGGCATAGAAGACTAAGTGTTTAATTATCTTTATTAATAATAGGAACTATTTCTTCTTCTTTAATAGTATCATTTATACTTTCTTCAACATCATGTATATCCTCTAGAAGATTATTTTTTTTACCTTTATATTTTTCATTTACATAATCTTTATCAAGGACATTAAAAGAAACAAATTCACTCATATATGCGCTAGTCATCTTATCATCCTTTACAGATCGCCTTCCTACTGATAAAGAATTATATAATTTCATTAATACAAGTAAGGTGAAACTTGCGAAACATGATAGGGTTGAATTATTATGATAATTTGTATTAATCATTTTAATGGTCATTAGAACATTAATAAAATACATGAAAGCTGTTACGCATAATGTATTGTAATATATTTTATTAATACTATCTATATATTTATCTAACTCCTTTTCTTTAACGATAATTCCTTTTAAATAATTATCTGGATAATTATTATCAATATCAAGATATTTGACACACCATTCTTCTCTTCTTAATTCAATTAAATATGAACATATAAATAAAAACATTGATGTTGCATTACAATAAAAAAGTGATTTATGATATAATTCGGAATTATTATAATTTTGTGTAAGTGTACACATTGTATCTCCGCAGTTTTGGGGAATAAAGATAGAAGACATAGTCCCCATTAATATTTTATATGATTGTAAAAAAAATATACCTATAATTTTAATACGTTGTTTAATATCATCATCCATTTGTACCATTTTTATATTAACTATATATTTTATTCTGGAATGGGTTCATCTGAATATTGTTCATTTTCAATTTGAGGGATCCCTTCTTTCATTTGAGACTTTTGAAGGGAAATTTGTTTGAATAGATTCTCGGCTTCTTCTTGCGAACAGTTTGAGTGTTGCATAATTTCTTTAATAACAAGAGTATATTGAATATGTTTTTCATATTCTTCTTTGAAACGGAGTGATGCTTTATATTTATTAACGTTTTCTTTTTCCATAATTTCTTCTATGGCTTTTTGTTTCATTGATTCAAACTCTTCTTTTTCTTTTGTATATTTTGAAACTTCTTCTTCATATTTTTTCTTTTCATTTTCTAGTTTTTCGTTAATAGTCTTTCTAAGAATTCCCTTCTTTTTTTCTAGATCCTTTGAAATTTTAATTTTTTCTTCTTTAACTTTTACATCATTATCATTTCTATGAAGACGGTTGTAAGTATTTGCTTCATTGAAAAGCTGATCATCTGTCTTATCTGACGATATTTTTTTTTTCGAAGGTCCTTTTATTTGACATTTAATTAGAGTATTTACTTTTTCTTCCCATTTCTTAATATCTTGTTTAAGTTCGGGACTTGGGTTAGCTTCATACTTGGCTTTCTTTTCCTTAACTTTCTTCTTTGCTTTTCTGAGGGGGTTGTTGGTCATAGTTTCAAGGATTAATTATTATGATAGTTTAATATATTTTGACTAGTACTATCAAATTTTGAATTACCATGGAGAACGCCTTCCACCTTCGTCTTTTTCTTCATTTTTCATAGAAGAATCAATATTTTTATTTATAATATTCATAAGTTCTAATGATATAATATTTGTAATAGTTAATTTACCAGGAATACAATCAGCATCTACATTTACAAGATCTTTTAAACTAGGGATACTGATGTCTTTGTATTGTTTTGATATAGTTTTTTCCCATACAAAGTCCCTTTGTTCATATTGTTCATTATAAGGGACATTATAGAATGTCTTGGGGACTTTTGAATATAAACTTCGAGACGGTATTCTAAAAACAGAACGCAGCATTGTACTTATTATATATATATAATAAATGTTTAAATATGATTTAAACATTTATTGAAGATTGATAATAAAATGAATGTTAGTGAAGAAATGTATAAATCCTTAATAGGGAGATATGAGAATGAAATTCAAGAATGTAGAACAACATTATTAATTTACTTTGAAAGTTCTGTAGGTATTGGCGACCATGCTAACCATATTGATGAGATGGATGGTTTGGTTAGTAAAATGGCTGAAGCATATGATAAATTGAAGATGTTAAAAAAAATATTTAAAAAAACTTTTTCTGGGGGATCGGGATCTAAGGGAGATATAATATCATTTAATCAATCGAAAGATGAATCTAATATCGAAGATACATTATATTATAGTAAGTTATGATTTAAAAATATGGTAAAAATTTATTATTAATGGAGGATGTTTCACATATGAGGACTTTTATTGCTTCATCGGAATTATTTTGTGATTATACACTTGAACTTTCATTATTTAATATATCTACGATGGATGATATAATTAGTGAATTTAAATTATCATTAATTAAAGTATTTGAAGACAATAATCTTAATAACTTAAAAAAAATAGTTGAAAAGACTGATTTCCATATACATGATTTTACTATAGAAGATATTTTAGTATCTGATAGTAAACAGGTTTTTTTCATATGTGATCATGTTTAAATGCTTTTTTAACATTATGTAGAAGTTTTAGTGCTGTCGGTCTTTTTACGGATAATTCATTAATTCCCGATGAAAGGACATTTCCGAAGTTTGGGTATATATTTTGGATAACTCTTAATCCTCTTTTTAATTCATTTCTACAATCTTCATAATTGTTTCCATTTCCCCATATGTCTCCATTCCATAATTCAATGATAGTTGCTGTTAATGAGTATACATCTGATTTTTTATTTAATTTATGTCTGTATTGTTCGGGGGCTGTATATCCCATTGTCCCGGAAGTACATTCAATATCTATTGTTTCCTTTGAAGAAAAGTATGATGCTCCAAAATCAACTAGTTTGATACGTTTTGTTCCATTTGTTAGACTGTAAATTATGTTTGCTGATTTTATATCAGCATGAATTATATTTTGTAAATGTAGTTCAATTAGAGCTTCAATAAGCATAATAGTTATTTTTTTCTTAATATGGACATTCATTATGTATATGAACTTTTGATTATGTTCATCTGGATAGAAAGTTACAAATTTTTCATTCTTTTCATTATTAAAAAGTTTCCAGAAATGATCTTTTTGTGTATAGTCGAATAGATCTCCAACTGAAACAAGAAGTTCCATAATAATTAGTACTTGAATATTTTCATCATATACTTTATATGAGAGTCCATAAGTGTTTACAGAGTATTTTAATTTATCTATTTTCTTAAGGACTTTTAATTCATAGAGGATAGAGTTAAAAAATTTTGATTCATCATCCCAATCATAAAGATTATATTCTTTTACTGCATAATTCGTATTGTTGACCATTGCTTTGTAGACGACTCCATTTGCCCCACTCCCTAGTTCTGAGACATACTCTATATCTTCAAACTGAAATAAAGGGAAAGGACATCCTTGGAGCAAGTCATTCAAAGACATGTTACTGTTTAATGAAATTCGCCAAAATTAAATTCAAATTTAAAAAAAATGGCAAGATAAAAAAATATTTATATATATATGATTAATAATTGTCGGTTATGATTCAATGTCCGACATTATAGTCTATTATCTAGTTAAGGCGAGGGTAACTTACTCCTCATCCTTTTCATCTTCAAGATCCTTAACCTTCTTATTCCACGACTTCTTATCTGAAGAAGAGAGTTCCTTCCAGGAAGAGACGTCACTTCCTTCGTTTTCATCCACAAAGAGATTGTAAGACTTTGCTGTCAGGTTCCATTCATCCTTTTCCTCGTCGGAGAGAGCCTTCCACTTCTTACCGACAATCGAAACGTACTTTGGCTTTTCCCCGGTGTCGTTTTCAATTTCCTTCATTTCTTCGTTGATGTCTTCCTTGTTCATTGCTCCAAAGAACGTGTAACCAGAGAGACGCTTCTTCTTCTTAGAGTCACTTGAAGACTTCTTCTTACCCTTCTTGACCTTTGCGACCTTTCCGGGCTTATAGTCCCCGAAGAGTGACTTCATCATATCTTCCTTGGTGATAGAGTCTTCATATTCTCCGCCAAGGGTCTTTCCTTCAAATTGTTCAAGAAGGAGGTCAAGGACCTCGCTGGTGAAAGTGTGGACATTGGTGGCGAACTGAGTGTTCATTGTTGGGTTGTTTGTGAGTTGTTTGTGAGTTGTTTTTAGTTCTGTGGTAGTGTTTGTTTTAATTGCTTTGGTAAGTAAAGCCAGTTTCAAATTTTGACTTCAAGGGGTTTGAGAGTAATAAGATGCTCTTAAAGATCAATGATATCCCTTACATTCCTTTGCGATTCCCTTTGGGGCTTCTCTTCCTCTTTTAAGGTATATACTACTCATACAGATAGGATATTCTGCTCCTGTATCATTCTTGCGAGAGTATTTAATGCTCTTGATACACTTACAATAGTTAAGGAAGAGGGCTCTATCCAGGAGTTTCTTTTCTTTTTTCGTAAGTTTCTTTTTCTCGAGGAGTTCTTGATATTTTTCTTTTGGGATCATTCTGGCATTTTTAATGCTTTTCTTTTTGTTCTTTCTCATTTATAAGAGAGTTATAAAAAAAAGCGGTCTTCTTTTTTTTTAGATTGTGTTTTTAAACGGACTTTAGATCCATCCCTCTATGCCGTAGCCGTAAGCGATAATGTGGTTTGTTGGTCGTGGTTTTTTGGCACCCCTTCGATATTCGTTTGAATGATAGTTTCTCACGAATGATCCAAACTCTTCGTCGTCTGATGAGATAGACAAACTGTCGCGGATTCGTTTGACCTCTTTCCGAGCAAGATACCCTCTCCATAACTTCTGTCCAGTCATGGCTCGAGTATTGCGGAGGTCATCCCTCACGACTTCTGAGACCTTGTATGTCCCTTTATAATCGATGAAGGTGAGAAATTCTTCATCTCGGAGTTTTTGCAATGTGTGACGGACAGATGATCGAATCGTATTTGAATCGGGGAAGCATTTCCCCAGAAGGTATCCAATTGATATGGATGTTATCGTATCGATGTGATTGAAGAATTCCTTAAAGGTGAATGACGATTCTGCGAAGCCATTCCGGATGATAAGCTTCTTGACTTGACCTTTCCAAGATTTTGGTTGTGAGATGTGACCGGTCCGCGAGAAGTTCACGATGTCACTAATCCTCATAGGAGAGGTCCTGGTCATTTCTCAGAAGGAGAACGATAATGAGAGTTGTGGGTAGAGAAGTGGCGATGTCGTTGTTCTTAGTAAATTTTTAAGGATCACTCTCTAAACACCTTTCAAATTTTGGCAAGAGTCAGGTTTGTCCCCCACGCCTTTCAAAATTTGAAAGTTGGATTCTGAGAGAGAAGCATCTCAAAAGAATAGTACTCACAACTCTCTACTCACAACTCTCTACTCACAACACTCTACTCACAACTCACAATGGCTTCTCCCACTCCGGACCTTCGCACTCTGCCTCCGACCCCTCCGGTCAAGGAGGTCGTCAAGCTCACCATCACGAAGGAGGATGTCGGTCCTTTCGTGGGGAAGGGTGGCAACAAGATCAAGAACTTCGTCATCGATAAGACCCGTTCCCAGGTAGAGGATGACACTAACCTCTTCTGCTCTATCATCACCAAGGGATCTGATGCTTTTGCCCGTCTCAAGGCGGTCGACCAAGGGACTATGGAGAAGCTCAAGGAGAACCTCATGACCCATCAGGAACACTGTCTTAAGATGAAGAAGTTTGCGGGTCAGACCCGATTCGTCTTCAAGACCAACCTGGAGCATTTCAAGATTGCGAAGTTCATCGGAAGGGGTGGTAACAATATTCAGAAGCTCAAGGACAAGATCAACGATCAGGATCCAAACCTGACAGAGGACCGGGTGTTTGTCCAGATTAAGGAGGACGAAAAGATCTCCATGAAGAACCTCCGGTTCGGACTCCTCGGCAACGAAACCTGTATCGAGTCAGATGAGAAGGTTCTCATCACCGTCTCCATCTACACGGGTGATCGTGACAAGAGTTGGGACATTGTATCTGAACTTGTCAAGGAGGTTGTGGATGATATCCGACGACCTTCAGGAGGGGGTCGGGAAACCGAACTTGGCGATGATGAGGATCCGTGGAACGGTGACTGGTAAAGATGGTGGATGATGGATGATGGATAAAAACAAAAAAGACAAAAGACAAAAAAAAAAGAAAAGGAGGTGGACTTTTTTTTTATCTTGTCCACTACATCAAAATTTGAAGTGTTGTTGTTGCTATGATAGCAAAAGCAAAAGCAAAAGAAACAGCAACAGCAACACAAAGATCTATAACGAAAAATGCCCGCCAACTGGCAGATTAACAATGGTGTCAAGTATCCTATGAATGACGGGATGTCTTTTCAAAAGAACATATGGCGCGATACGTCAAATGAAAAGTATTCTCCGAGTCCTATATTCACTTATGGTGGAAAAGAGTGGATTGAGTGTGGTGAACTAAGTTTCGAAGAAGCAAAGAAGTATATTGAAAAAACAAAACCCCGTGTAGATCATCTCCTTATTCAAGAGATTTGCCCACATATTATTACTCTTGGTAAGAAAATGGCGGCAACACAGATTCAAAGAACATGGCGATATTATAAGTATGAACGTGGAGTTGAAATCGAAAGAAAACTAGCTGAGATTTATAAGAAAGCAAATGAAGAAGTATTTGATATGGACGTAGTAGAACAATGGAAGTACATGCCTAAAAGAAGGGGCAAACGATCATGTCAAGAATGGTCCGTAAAACGGCGGAAGATCATTAAGCCTTTGATGTTCAACGGTAATGTTCAAGTAAAACGATTTAATGGTAATGGTGGCGATATGCGTTGGATGAAAACCGAGAAGCGCGATGGAACACATACCATTCGTTCTTATTTTAGTCAAATTATCGTAAACTATTTCGAGAAGAATCTTCCATTTAACAATGAATTCTGGATGATTGATAATGAAGTAAGTGATTACTACACTAAACTTGGTTCTATACTAAAGAAAGCTGTGAAGTCTATTTCTACGGAGGGAAAATACCAAATAATCAACCGTGGCGCGGGGGTAATACTAGATACATCTCATCTGACGGGCATTGAGTCGATACAGCGCGAATACGAGCTAAGGAATAAAGAATGAAATGAATAAATTTAGATAATATATGGTATAAATTTGAAACATATTTTTTATTTTTCTTTAAAGATAAAATATCATGACACCTGAATTCCATGATGCCCTCATTAAGTCTATTGTCGATATTTCTAAAGAGGAAGAAATCAATATCTTTGATATTATTAAGATGATGATTAGCGAAACAAACTGGATTCTTAGTCCTGGTGAAAGAAACCTTGGAATAAAATCAGTTGCTAAGTATGTTCAAAAATATATTAATGGAGAATACAGTTATCCAATCTACAGTATTCATGCTGGAACTTATAGGGATAAATCGCGAATACTTTATCGTGATATTCTTGTTAAGATACATGGGTATTTGAATGGCGAATGGGATGAAATAATATGGTTTGAGTTCCTTACATACCTCATTTTCATTCAATCAAACTGTCACCACAAAGGTAATCCTTATTCAGCAAAACCTAAACTGTGTCGTAATTCAGATTCTTTCCTTAATTTCTTCTACAAGTCTAAGAATGCATTCAATCCATGGTCTCAGTGGGAAGACAAAAGAATAAGATATTCTCCGGTGATGGATTACATTCAAGAAACAAAAACATCAGAACTTCGAGGAGAATGGTGGGCGAAGGCATTTGAAAGGGAGAAGAGAAAACTTCTAATGTTTGAAACATTGTCTACATCCTGTCGTATGGTGAGTCGTTTTACAACCGGTTGGATAGTCCGTGGTTTTAATGGTAAAGGATATGATGTCCTTCCTCAAGCTTCTGTAGTAAATCAGTTGAGGGAGCATTACGGATGTCCTCAATTATGTGGAGATTATGGTTATGGGCATATGTCAGCTGAAAGTAATGTTTATAAAATAGAAGATAAAATAGAAGATAAAAAAGAGATTAAATCATGTGATCTAAGTTTGGTCAGTATAGGTCTTTTCACCTTCTTCACGGTCAATATCATTATAAGTAGACGACTCAAATCCTTGTCTTGATAAGGCACTGATTCAAAATTTGAAAGTATTTGAAAGATACAAAGCGCTATGGTGCCCGAGTGGTCTAAGGGGAGGTGTGCGTGGTTAAAGCGTGCCCTTGGTCTGATCATTCCGTAGCAAGATACCTCTGAATCTATGGTTGAAGATGACTGATCAACATATGATATCATTTGCTGCAGGAGGAGCGTCGTGGGACGTGCTTTAGGTTTAAGAAAAGGTCTCATAGGGAAGAGACTTACCTAGAGTCTGATTGTTACGGGGTGCTAAGTTAAAAAAACATCGCGGGTTCGAATCCCGCCCATGGCATTTTGCCGGTAAGGATATTAATAAACACTTACTCGGTATCTTCAAACAAGATAATTGATTTTTAAAATTTGAACACTATTTTTTTTATATGAAGTAACTAAATATGAAGGACAAACAAATTACAGCATCCAGAATGAGTCGTGAGGAGAACATATCAATACCATTTTCAGATGGTAATGTAATTATAGTTATAAAGGGGGACGACTATCCGTATGTACATATATGTTCCCTTTCCAGGATGTCTTTCCCTGGAGATACTAAATGTGGACTTGTTTCCTTTTCTGAAGTTGAGAAATTTATTAATGAAGTGAAAAGTAAATCTAGTAAAGAAGTAAAAAATCTGGATATAATCCTTATATCAGAACGCGTGACAAAGAATAAGGTTGACCATATGAAAAGTCAATTTCCAGGTGTTAGAGTAACGACGTATGAATATGAAGATATTCTATTTCCTTTCACTGATTATAGTTTCAATAGTGAAAAACGTGTTATGATGATGTATGACCATAGTAGTGGTATTATTAGTCTTAGTGGGTCAGCTAATAAAAAAATGGATATTAGGAGTATTCATAATTATGTTTCAGGTAATTGGTTTGAAGAAACTGAACCCTCTGCGATATATCTAAGGAAATGAAATTTCGGCTATATTTCCAACACTATTACGTTTAAACATATTATGAGTTAGATTAATTAGACCTGATTCGTATTCTGTGAATTTTTTTAGATCATTGATGACTTGATCTGTTCCAAGATAATCATGGCCAATTACATTTCCTTGTAAATTATGACCCAATGTAGCAAAAGCAAAATCTTCAATAATGATAGATTTTCTTTCTTTGGTTACAAATGTATAAAGAGACTTACAATGGATTAATTCGGGTGCTTTTATGGATGATGGGAATATCCATTCTCTTTTATGTGTATGGACTATTGGATGATATGGGGTAATAGTGAGATCATTTATTTTAACAAGGTTCATATGAATTAAATCAGAATTCGTTTTTATAACACATTCTATTTCATCAATACTCATTATGAAATTATTATCATCAAATTCATATGAAATAACTCTATCACCTTTTTTTATATTTTCTGCTTTAACATATGATCTATCACCCATATATACTTTTGAGTCTCCCGAACAACAACCACCACTTTGGGTATTATATGATGCCATTGACTTCAGGGGTGTCAATGTTCCCCTGCCTCCACCATGACCCCCTCCTCTAGTTGTATATGTTGGTTTCTTAATATCTGGTTTAGGGGGAGGGATCTTTTCAAATATTTCTGTAACTTGATCAAGGATTTTTTCAAAAATTTCTCCTCTAAAATTAGAGACACCTTTATCCTTAAAATTATTACATATTTCTTTCCGGTAAGCTTCTTGGAGTGACCTTAAATAATGTATCCCCCATCTTGAAAACCAATCTTCACGTTGACCGTTAGATGTCATATTCAAGGCTTCTTTAACTTGACCTTGAAGATCAAAGAGAAAGTTATTAATATAATTTGTTTTTACTCCTGTTGCTTTAATTTCTCTGATTAAATCTACTAATTGTGTTTTATATGTATCATCATTGAATTTCTTAAGAGTAATACAATCATTTATAGTATCAATTATCTTAATTCTATATTTTTGTTCAATATAGTAATCCCTTACGGGTAGAGAATTAGTATTTTCTTTAATTTCCCTTCCATCGGGGAACATAAGAGTAACTTCAGCAAAATCTTTAAGGTATTCCAGTGAACGATCAGAACATTTCTTTGTATCAATATTAAACTGAATGTTTTTTGATCTACCATATTTTAGAGAATCAATGGGTATTTCAATAGAGTCTTTTCCATCTTGAAATGTAACATTTTTAGATAATTGAATCTTTAGAATTGGGTTATAAACTGCTGTAGTTAGTATATTTGAAATACCATGTATGAATACACTTCCTAGGATAGAAGCATCAGGGATGAATGAATAACCATCTCCACTAGATATATCCGATATATTTAGTAGTAGTTCTGAGTTAAGGTTATAACCAAAACCGTAACAGGAAAACATACATTTAAAATTATGTTCTGTAAAATATCTTTCAAGCATGGCTTCATGACCACGAGGAGGTTCAACATTGGGAATACCATCTGTGAGTAGTATGATTCCTTTATTTTTTGTAGGAACGGAACATGTTCTAAGAATATCAAGGGATTCTATCATACCCGACCACATATTAGTATTTGAGATAGGTTTTAGACTATCTAGTTCCATGTTAATAACTACTTTATTTTCTGGAGAACACGAAATATGTTTAACAAGAGTCCTTGCTTCGGAGCTATATGTTACGATTGATATATTATCATTATCATTCAGACAATTTAGAATTGTTTTAGCCGCCGTAACTGTTAAAGATAGAACTGACATACCGTGACTAATTTTTTCATTTTTGTCACCTTTAAGGGTTGCTTCGTCAAACATAGAATATGAAACATCAATACATAGAACGAGATCAATTGGGGGTCTAACTTCTACATTTGGGACATTAATTTTAAGAAATAATAGATCATCATTATAGTATTGATTCATTGAAATGAGAGATGTATTATCTTTAAAAACACTTAACCCTTCTTGAGAAATTTGAGAATCCCTTTTGAGTTGATCTTCTTGTAATTTATCTTTAATTGATTCGATACTCCTTTTCATAGCAATATTATCGTTTAAGTGTGAAATATCTAAATATACTTTAGTTATAGGAGAAGTTTTAGAAATTTCCAACCATTTTAGGATTTCTGATCTTTCATAAGTGTGTCCAGATGGTTCTGAAACAGGGTCTTGAATTAAATCCCCTGAAATTGGACAGTAGAAGTCTGGTGGAACAAATATTCTTTCTTGTGATTCAGGTTCGGGTTCAGGTTCCATTATTACTATATACTTTTTTATTATATGTTTAAATATTAAAATTTCAAATTTGATAATTGTAATATTAATAATATTAAAAACGAATACTATGGATTTTAGTGATCCTGGAGATCTTAAAAAGTTATTATTTTTAATAATTATCGCTAGTTTATTATGTTTTGGTTCTATAGTTATAATGAGATGTTTGGGGTGTACTGAGTGTTGTCGTTGTTGTAGATGTAGGTGTAGTAAGAGGCGAAATGTTATTAATGTTGAGGAAAAACCACCACCAATACCTTAAATTTGAAAATTAAATTAAAAAATAAAAATTAAAATAAAAAATAAGTATGACATCTGACGATATTATGGATGATTATATTAGAATCAAAAACGAAGAAAATGATAGATTATATAATGAAAATAAATTTTTAAGGACAAAATTAAGTATGTATGAGGAAGAAGAACATATATTCCTTGGAAAGTTGATTTATGAAAGGAATGATAAAACCAGGATGTATGTGACAAATAGTCGTAATTTTATTCCTAATACTAAGGCGTGGCAATATAATCGTAAATTGGACGAGGCACATGTTAAAGAGTTAAAGAAGATTATATTGGAGAATGGTTATTTAGAGGGTAATATCGATGCTATTGAATGTGGGGATGAATATTGTATTGTGAATGGGCAACATCGGGTAATGGCGATGAAGGAGATTATGGAAAACGATGAGAAATTTAATATGGAAATTATAGTAAATGTTCATCCCGTAGACTCATTTGAAAGTGAAAAAGCAAATGAGATATTTAAGGCAACAAATAATAGTAAGAATGTTGAATCCGAAGAATTACCTCAAATTAAGCTTCAGAAGATAACTGAGAGGTTGAGAGATCGTTTTCCTAAGGAAATAACAAATAATCCAAGTGGTCGGGCAAATATGCATAGAATCGATCAAAAGACTATTTATAATATGTTACAGTATAATGATACTTTTAATGATTCTGAAAAAGATGTTGAGTATTTTGTAAATAAGATTATAGCAATAAATACAAAATTATCTTTGCGGTCATATGAAGGACTATTTGGAAATAAGCGGAGGAATGATAAAAAAGATAAGATTTATAAAGGGGCATTGGAATCTGGGTTTTATTTGGGGGTTCTACATGAAAATCAGCTTGCGATACTTTTTCAGAAGGAATTATAATTTATGTTAAGTTTGTTCTTTGAATATTTTCAAATATATCGATAATTATTTTTTTAATATTTTCTATTTCTTTAATAGAAAATCCCCCGCTAGTTGATAAACCTTCAAATACATGATCATAATTTCCGTTGATTGATGATGTTTTTATTTTTTCTCCTAGTTTATCAAAAAAGTCTTTGAGAATATTTCGATGTGTGACTTTGCCTTCAAGAACTACATCTACCAATCTAGAACCATTAAATATTTTTCTTCTTGAATTTGAATATACAAGAACATTTACAACATCATTAAGAGATGCTGGATAATGTCTATGTACTAATCCAGAAGGATTACATTGTAAAGAGTGCGAATAATCACAATCTTTATAATTTTTATTTTCTAAATAGAGTGTCAATTGGTTTGGAGTATTCTGTAATATTCCGTCTATTCCGATTACTTCAAGTAGAGTATCTATAATTATTTCTCTTGTAATGGGGTCAATTGTTACTTCAGTATCGAGATCATTTAATATATTACTTTCTCCGAATGATACTCTATTTACTTGGGGATATTCTTTTAATTTATTCATTTTTTTATATGTGCTTTGCATTTCAAGGCAAGCATTTTTATAAGCTTGATATAGTGGTGATTTTTTTTCTAGTAGATGTGTTGGAAATGCCCCTTCCATAGCATTCCAAAGATCAATACAATCTTTATAATTAATTTCTTGTGGAGACCGTCCATTAACTATGTTTTGTATGATTTGATCTTCAACTTCTTTTGGCATTCCAGACAGACTACTAATTGAACCAAATTCTTTACTATGACCATAGTATCCTGGTATTGAGTTCATTCTATCTTCTATTCTTCTTTCAACCGCAGCAAGAGTTTTGGCCCTTATTTCTTCTCTTGTTGGTTCTTTTGTTATTACTGGGGTCATATTGAGTGTTTGAGCTACTAATGTTGAGAGATCTTCTATGGACGGTTCATGGGAACTTACCGGATTACTCCTACCTCTACCTCTACCTCTACCTCTACCTCTTCTTCTTTTATTTTTTGTCTTTTTTTTATCCCTTAAACCACCTCCACCTGATTGTCCATTATTATCATATACATTAATTAGATCTTTTATTCTTGTATTGGTTAAAAGACTATTCGATAGATCATTATTTTTAACTAGATCGCGGTCTATAAATGTATTAACCATATCTTCTAGTTGTGTATTAATTCTAGTTGTGGTTTCATTACCTAAATTAAGTAGTTTTAAAAATTCTTCAAATGCTTCGAGACCTGTAGATCGTGAGAATAATCTTTGAACATCCATATTTTTTAGGAAATCATTTTTCATGCTTTCTAATTTTTCTTTACCTGATGTATTGGGGTCTTTAAAC
>MDTA01034284.1_pt1 | contig 18810 bp, 16 predicted proteins | sample 811151 | NCBI WGS metagenome assembly MDTA01 (sample SAMN05326648, study PRJNA326480) | marine metagenome | isolation source: seawater | place: Indian Ocean: South | collected 2010
AGAGCACAAACACCATATTTAAAGGAATAATCAGTTGAATTTTCTTGACTTAAAAAATAAAGCATATGAGGTTCAGCCTCGACATATTTCTTTTGCTCAAATAATTGATTGGCATATTCTTTTCGCTCTTGATCTGTTTGATATTGGGCATATGAGAAATGTCCTAAAAACAAAAGGCTAAAAGACAACAGATATTTAAGTATAATTTTCACCCTCTATTCCATAATACAACGAAAAAAGAAGTTCGTTCAGGATTTATTTTTAAATTTTAAATTTAATGGCATTTTACCCTCCTCATTTTTTAATAACCTTTCGATATTTTTTTTATGAGTTAAAATAACTAAACAAGAAATTACAATCGAAAAATAGATTAAAGAAGTGGTTTCAGCTTTAAAGACATAAATTGTCAAAAAAGGATAAACAAATGCAGAAGATATTGCCCCTAAAGAAACATACTGTGTTGTTAAAAATATTCCTATAAAGACAACAGAGCATATCAATGCGGCAGGTAAACTAACAGCAATAACAACACCAAGAAGTGTAGCCACACCTTTACCTCCTTTAAAGCGTTCATAAATAGGGAAAACATGTCCAATAACTGCCACAATCCCAATGGCAAGCTGAAGGTTTACAAATTGATCTGAACCCATATCATAAGATGAAAAAAGAAGTGACAATCCTTTAACAGAGCCCCAGCCTTTTAGAATATCGAAAAACAAAACAGGGAACCCAGCCTTTTTACCAATAACACGGAAAGTATTGGTAGCACCTGCATTTTTACTTCCATAATCCCTAACATCTATACCAAAAAACCATTTACTAACCCATATTGCCGATGGAACAGAACCTATCAAATAAGCAATTACAATAGCTATAATCGTATTAAATTCAAAAATTTCCTTCATAGACACGTTTTGTTACTCAAAAAATGACCTTCTAAATGCTGTTACAAAAGTTTTAGAACCCATCATAAATTGAAAATCTTCTTCCTCTTTTCCACCTTTAAACTTAGTATTATCCTTTTTTGTTTCTAAAATAATGGTATTAAATTCCTCATCACTTGAGAAAACTTGCATCAATCCCCTTTTGTAATTAAAGAAATAATACGCATCATCCTCAGGCTCCAAGTAAACTGTAATTTCATCTCCAGTAATTCCCTTAAAAATAACCACCTTGCCTTTTACATAACGCATAACTTGTTTTTTCTTGATATTAGCAATTCCTATATCACCATATGAAACGTACGCTTTCTTGTCAAAATCCCACTTGAATCGTATATCTCCAAAATAAAATGTTTTTTCAAGTTCTTCAGGGAATTTTTTCACTTTACCCTGAACGGTAAGGTCAGAAATCATCTTATCAGCTTGCTTAAGACCTACAAACTCCCTTAAAGAATATTCATAAGTAGAATTGATTAAATCAATGGTTCTTAAATTTGGAAAATCATTTAATTCTTTAGACAATTTATCTAAAGCCTCTTCATTAAACGGAAAATCAATCATTAATGAGGCTTTAATGTCAGTAGAAAATTTAGCTGGATTGTATTTAATTTCACCAACAGGAGATAACTTTATTTGTCCTAAATCACTACCAAAAACAAATTTTCCATCTGCTTCAATTTTACAGTTGTTAACGTTTAATGAAACAAAATTTCCAGGTAAGGAACGTTCTGCAAGCTTTTCTTTATTGGATATTTGGTACTCTTTATCGTCTTTGTTAAAGTATAAATAGCCAAATGAAGAGGCAACATCAAAATGTTTAGAGTCAAACTTTTTGGATAAAAATGTTGAATACAACGAAATAGAGTCTGTAGTATTTAAAACAATTCCCGAGCTTATAAGATCGCCTTTTATATCCAACAAAACAGTATCAATGGGGATATATACCTGATTTGGATCAACTTCACCCTTAAATTTAATCCAGCTTCTAGGTAAATTTTCGCAACCGTGAACAATTCTAGTTTCGCCATCAAAAGAAAGGTTTTTAACTGATGCATACATATCTACCGAACCGTGGTATTCAAAATTAGGGCTCAGGGTAAATTCAACTTTTTCGTCTATGGAACCATTTGCTGTTGTGGTAAAGCTGGTATCTGGATGAATGTATGAGAAATAGATTTGCTGCTTATTTTCGTTCTCATCTACATAATCAAGTGTTCCTGATGCAACATAATCCCTTCTAGCTTTAATATCTACTTTAGCATCGTAAATTTCATGGTACTTGGTAATATAGTTGGCAATAATTTTAGCATTATTTAAGGTTTTAATTTTAGCCTTTCGTTTAATAATTAGTCGATTACTATCAGGGAATATTTGGGCGTCTGCAACGGTTACAAAGGGTACCCTATCACAAGTAATTCGTTTTTTCTTTATATCAAATCTAGCTTTTGGAGATTTGAAATTTAAAGAATCTTGATCCGGATGTATTGAGTAAAAGTTAGATCCCGATAGGTCCAACTCAGTATCTATGTTAATATCACCTGCGGATCTAGATTCCATTTCCAAATCATCGTTATCCATATACCAATTAAATTGATCCATATAACAGATGTATTGATTATCAGGGAAAACAACAAAACTTTCTCCAGAATGAGATTTAAATTCTCCCTTTCTTGTAGTAAAATCAACATGCGCATTAACATTTTCAGTCTTAAATGCCATCTCTTTTACTTGTTCCTCCATTGTATTAAGCTTGAATTCAGCAGTATCTGCGTCAATAGCATCGTAACGATATTTATAGGTGTAAGAAAGCATTTCTCCTTTACCAAAATACATTAAACCTTCACCAGTCATTCCCTCTGGCCGCAGAGCTAGTCTTCCATTTAGAGTAGCATCGTCATCCTCAAAAAACACCAAATCTTCATTCTCACTAGAAGCGTATAATACTTCTTTTTTAGGGACATAGGAAATCAGACAATTTTCCCCCTTAACTATTGGAACTTCTGGATCAGCCTCCTTAGGAGAATTGGTGTAATTCTGAGCAATAGCTACTAGGGAGTCCGGGAAGAAGGTAATTTCATCAGATTGAGCTAAAGAGGTTAGATAGCTGATTTCTCCCTCTCCTTGGAGTCCTTTGTGGGAGAGTTTAATTTTGTTGTCGTAGTTGGCAATAACTCCATAGATATTAAATCCTTCTTCTGGAGTTTCTCGAATAAAACCAAGAGAATAATCTTTCTGAAGAGTTAAATCTTCGTTAAAATCTGGGAATATACCTCCAGACTTAAATAAACCAGGAAAATGAATACCATCGTTAGAAAAATTATCTAAGCTATCCATATCAAAAGGCTCAATAACAAACATAAAACTATCTCGTTTATAAATACCACCTTGAATAGTAGGTTTATCGTAAAAAACATATGATTTTTCAGAGGTTCTTAAATGAGGGAAATCATGTGATGAGGTGTCTAAACCGCATTTATTTTCCGGCAAATCGATTGATATTTCACCTTTAATATTTTCGATAGTGGATAATAGTCGAATCTGATTTGGACCATTAGATTTATTTTTAATGGCACGAAGGCGCATTGAATCACATTGAATTAAGTTAATCTTAAAATCATCGTAATTAAAAGTGAATTCTTTTCCAAAATATTCTGATCTACCAGCATTAATAATACCTGAAAAGATCATGTCTCTATTTTTCTTTATCGTAAGAATTTCTTTATCCGGATAAATTCTTACAAACTGAGCATTACTGAGGGAAACTTTTTTAACTCCATTTATGGTTAAATCATAGGATAACAAATTAATCTGAGCATTGTTTTTATTTTCTGAGTTGATTACAATAACATCGAAGTCTCTATCTCCTTTCCTAGAATCAATATAGTTGTACAACTTATCTTTTACAGTTACCAGCTGACGATCAACATCATAATCAATAAAACCTAAAGAAGTAAGGTTAAAAAGTATGAACTCCAAATCAGTTTTAGTGCTCATCATAAAAGATGCCAACTCACATACTGGAAAAACACTAGCTCCATACTGATTACAAAAATATTTGATTTGAATTAATGGATTTCTGCCTACTCCAGTAAGCTGATCATATATATTAACATCAAAAAAATCAAAAGAATCAAAATGAGCACTAACATCTGTACTTCCAAATAAAGGGGCAAAATCAAGGATTGGATCTCCAAGCTTCCAGTAAATAGCTTCAGTAAACATATCTAGTTTATGATAACTATTGTAAAATGGTGATTTAGAAATACCTGCTGCCCCCCTAATTAAAGTAACTTTTTTTGTTTTGTCAACATATTTAAATTGCAATCCAGGATGTGTAATGGAATCTTTATCAATGTGAAATTTTACTTTAGATTTTTCAGATGAAATAATATCAGGATTAATGGTAAAATTAATAGACTCCACAATTAAAAAGTCATTCTCCTTGTATTTGAAAATTAATCTAGCCAAATTATCAATTGTACCAGAACCTTGAAGATTCCTTCCCCTTATGGTAAATCCACCATCGTAATCAACATTATCAAAAATGTTTCTAATAATTAAGCGCTTATCATACGATTCAAAACTGGGATATTTAACTTTATTAGCTCCCAAATTAGAAAGTACTTTTTCAGATAACTTTCCTAGAATAGGCTGTTTGAAATAACGGCTATGATACAAAACTGAATCACAGATAAAACCAGTCGATTTTAGAGTTATATAGTATTTTTTGATATCTGCAAATACTGTATCTTTATGTAGACCTGCACGTTCCCAAGTGATTTTACCTCCATCTCCAACCCATTTGTTAGAAAAAGGATACAAAACACCTTTAGTATTGTAAATTACAGCACTATCTTTTTTAGAATAACATCTTAAGTTAGTGCTTCCAAATTCAATTATTGGCTCTTTAGTATATTTAAAGGAATAGTTATTAGAGTTTGCTCTCCATTGAGTTGAAGAGGATTTATAAACCGTATTACTAGAAAATAAATTGGAACAAGTTTCAATATACTTGGCAATACGTTTCTTTTCTCTTCCATCAAGTACTTTATCGATTGTTTCTTGCCATTGATTAAAATCTTGTTCAGATTTTCCTGAAATAGCAAAATTCATAACAGCATCCAAATAATTTCTAAAATCTGGATATGCTCTTAAACGCTTTTGAGCCATTTTATTGGAAGTGCTATATACCTGAGATCTTTGTTCTAAAGAAAAACTACTACCAAGCCAAATGGGTTCAAATTCTTTAATAAATGCCTTTGCATCAACTTTATTAACAACACCTAAATATGACTGAACTTCTTTTAAGAATTTTTCAGGCTCAGAGGAAAAAGACATTATCTGAGCATTAACAAAAAGAGTACAAAAAAGATAAAATACAATAGATATAAAAAAACGAATCATATTAAACTACTTACTTAAAATTAGTAAACTCCATTTATTTAATTCTTTAGAATCAACAAATATTAAACCAATATTTGTTGCTAAATCTAAAATTTCCTGATTATCCAACGTAAAAAATCCAGAAAGTAACAAGTTACCACCTTTTCTTAATCCCTTGTAGTATTTTGATAAATCTTTTAGCAAAATGTTTTTATTGATATTGGCAAGTAACAAGTCGTACTCATTGGATTTGACAAAAGATGAATCACCCAAAAAAACATTATTTGAATTAATAGTATTAGAAAAAAGATTTTTACGTGTGTTTTCAACAGCAATCGGATCAATGTCAACTGCATCTACAGATTTAGCTCCTAAAAGATGGCAAATTATTGCAAGAACTCCAGTTCCCGTTCCCATATCTAGGACATCTTTATCAATTAGTTTCAAGTCAAATAATGCTTTAGACATTAATAAGGTTGTTTCATGATGTCCAGTACCAAATGTCATTGACGGATCAATAATAACATCATACTTCACATCTCTAACTTTATGAAAAGAGGAACGAATAATACAATCGCTATTAACTTCTATAGGTTTAAAATTAGACTCCCACTTTTTATTCCAATTGGTACTGGGATGATTTATAACTTGTAAATCAGATAAAGAATTTCCTGAAATAGTTTTGATCAACGCTAAACAGGTTGGGTCGTAATTTTGCTCAGAAATAAATGCTTTTAACTCATCATCTAACTCTTGAAATGAATCAAAACCTAACTCACCTAATTCAAAAATGATTACATCTTTTATAAAAGTAGGCTCTTTAAGCTTTATACTCAATTCAATATAATTCATTCAAAATGAATCTATAATTTCGTTAAACGTTTCTTTTTTTAAAGCCGCTCCACCAATTAAACCACCATTTACATCTTTTTTGGCAAAAAGTTCAGCTGAATTGGAGGGTTTACAACTCCCCCCATATAAAATACTTAATGAGGATGCCGTTTCAAGATCATATAGTTGAGAAATTACATCTCTAATAAATGAATGCATCTGTTGAGCTTGTTCAGCAGTTGCTGTTAAACCTGTCCCTATGGCCCAAACAGGCTCATAAGCAATTATACAATTGAGTAGCTGAGCTTTAGTTAAATCTTGTAAACCAAGTTTAAGTTGCTGCTCAATAATGGTATTATGAAGCCCTTTTTCTCTATCCTGAAGAGTTTCACCACAACAAAAAATTGGAGAAATATTATTTTCAAGTAAAAGATGAAGCTTTTGATTAATCAGCTGATCGGTTTCATTATAATATGACCTTCTTTCTGAATGCCCGACAATACAATACTCCACATTTAATGAATTAAGCATTTGGGCTGATATTTCTCCTGTATATGCACCAGATTTAAAATTAGAAACATTTTGAGCTGCTAACTTCACTCTACCTGAACATTTTGAAAATTCAGCTAAATAAATTGAAGCAGGAGCAACAATTATCTCCACATCCTTAGCTGAAATCGTATTAACAGAATTAAATAAAGACAAGGCTTCATTATAATTCAAATTCATTTTCCAATTTCCAGCTACTACTTTTCTAATCATTTTTTTTAATTTAAACGAACTCTAGGGTCCAAATATCCATAAACTATATCAACTACAATATTGATAATCACAAAAAATGTTGCTATTACTATTGTAACACCTATCACCAATGGGAAATCATCATTTTTTAAAGCAGAAACCAATTCCTTTCCTATACCATTCCAGTCAAAAATTTGCTCGACAAATACTGCTCCAGCAAGCAGTGAAGCAAACCATCCGGAAATAGCTGTAATTACAGGATTTAAAGAATTAATTAATGCGTGATTTACAATTACTTTATACATAGATAATCCTTTAGATCTAGCCGTACGAATATAATCCTTAGAAAGCTCATCAAGTAATGAACTTCTGGTTAATTGAATAACAATAGCTAAAGGACGAATACCTAAGGTAATTGCAGGAAGAATTAAATTTTCCCAATGATATTCTTCCCTACCCGAATAATCATTTAGCTCAACAAGAGCTCCATTTGGATTAAGTCCAGTTCCAGGAAACCCAAAAGTAGAGCTAATAACCGGCCAATCACCCAAATTAAAAATACTATAGAAAATAACATATACCAACCAAACACCTAAACCAAGAATAAATCCTTTTAAGGACCAGGAAAAAAATTGTTTAAAACTTAATGGGAAATGGGTTTTTTTGGTAATGTATTTAATCAAAAGTACACAAGCTGCCAGCAAAGCAAATAAAAAGGGGAAAACAGGTAAATTCATTTGACTAGACCATGTATATCCTCCCACAACTGAAATAATAGCCGCCATAAAGAATGAGGGGGCAGACATACCTGCTACAGCAGCTATAAAGGAAACGTTATCAAAGAATTTACCCTTATTAACTGCACTTACAATTCCAAGAGAAATACCCAAAATAGTTGCAATTAATATTGCAGAAAGTGCAAGAATAAAAGTATCTGGTAATTTCTCATTTATAATCTGAGCAACATTTCTTTTATTTTGATAAGATTTTCGTAAATAAGGATACTTTAGAACAATTGATTTATTATCTCCTACACTAAACAGCTCAGAGGCAGTATATTTTGAGGAGTCTAAATAAATTATACTTTCAGTATTTTCAACATTATGAACAGAAATTGGAGACAAATCATTTAGGTAAAAAAGATAACGTTTTTGAAAAGGTAGATCTAATCCAAGATCCTTACGAATGGTTTGAACAATTTCAGGTGTAGAATGCTGTCCACCCAACATTAATGAAGGGTCTCCAGGTTTGATGTTAAACAACACGAAAATAACTGTAACTACTCCTAAGAGGACTAAGAAACCGTATACTATTTTTCTAATTATATATCTAAACAAACCAAAATAGTTGTACTACTAAGTTAACGATTTAAATGTTCGCATTTTTGATGTCATTAACCAGTAGCTCAGCATCAAATTTACCTTCACCAATTCCTTGGTAAGAACTAATTTGATTTCCATTTATTAAATAAAAAATAGCAGGTGTATCTTTATCAAAACCAAGAACTTTCCAAAACTCAGCCACATCCATAATTTGATAGGGAAATTCTCTACCGGAAAATTCAAAAAAAGTAGGGATTTTTTCAGGTTCCTCATCCATAAACACCACTTGAATACTTGGAAATGATGGGTTTAAGGTAATAAGTGAATCCAAAGATCTGGCAGTAGCCATACAATGATCACAACCGGGAGCAAAAAAACAAAGTAGTTTTTCACCTTCATCAATATCCTTTACATACTCACTAAAGGGTGATATGGTCTTAGTGAATTTAGCTTCTAAATCCTGACAAGATTTATTAGGTGCAATGGCAAATAATGCACCCAATGAAATAGCATAGATTAAAATGATGTATAAAAATCCTTTTTTACCATCATTTTTAAGAAGCTTATATAGAACTAAAAGCAAACCAATTGACAATATGTTTTTAATCAACGCTTCAAGTGGGGTCATTGGAATCAACTCCCCAAAACAACCACAATTTTTAGCTCCTTCCATTATACCAAATACAGAAAGAGAAAGATGAACACAAAAAACACTTAAAAGTAAAATTGTAGATGGTATAATGATTCTTTTTAAATAAAAAGGAAAAAGTATAAGCACACCCAAAGCAAACTCAAAAGCAATTAACAACCTAGAAAAATAGGCACCGTAACACTGATCAAAACCTAGAGGAACCAATTGCTTAGCCTCAAAAGTAGTAATGGCAAAATAAGGGGAAGGATACAACTTAGCAACAGCAGAAAGAATAAAAAGAAAAGAAATAAGTATTCTTATAAACCAAATAATAAAGGTAGATTTACTTTTCATAGTAATTAAAATTTAAGAAGATTCGTCTAAGTGAATAAGTGCAAAAACAGCGTAATTAAGCATATCGTAATAATTGGCATCTATTCCTTCAGAAATAAGTGTTTTACCGCTATTGTTTTCAATTTGCTTAACTCTTAAAATTTTCATTAAAATAAGGTCTGTAAGAGAAGACACTCTCATATCCCTCCATGCCTCTCCATAATCATGATTTTTCTGAACCATTAAATCTTTTGCTTTATTAACAAAATCTAAATAAAGCTGAATTGCTTCCTGAGCATCAATTTCCAATCTAGAATCATCTTTAAGCTCCAGTTGAATTAGAGCCATAACACAGTAATTAATAATACCCACAAACTCTTCCTCTACCCCTTCATTAATTTTAGACTCCCCTGTTTGCTGAATAGTTCTAATTCGATTGGCCTTAATAAAAATCTGATCTGTCAAAGAGCTTGTTCGTAAAATTCTCCAAGCAGTACCATAATCAGTAGTTTTCTTCTTAAAAATGTCTTTACATTTGTCTATTGCTAAATTATATTGTTGAATTGTAAGCTCCATAAATAAAATTCAAATTATCAAGCGTGAAAGATAATTATTTCAATCCAAAATTATCAATTAATTGTAAAGGGAAAATCATCAATTTGTCAACACCTCTTACAATGGGAATAATTAACGTTACTCCAGATTCATTTTATGACGGAGGAATAAACAATACAACTGAAAAAGCACTTAGACTGGCAGAGAAGCATTTAAAAGAAGGAGCTACCTTTTTAGATATCGGTGGTTATTCATCAAGACCAGGTGCAAAAAACATTACTGAGAAACAGGAGTTGAAAAGAGTTTTACCTGTTATTGAGGCAATTGTAAAAAATTTTGACCATCCAATACTCTCAGTTGATACATTTCGATCTATTGTTGCAAAAGAGGCTTTGAAATCTGGTGCCTCAATGATTAATGATATATCGGCTTTTAGTTTAGATGATAAATTAATCGATGTAATTAGCCAAAATAATGTACCCTATATCCTGATGCATATGCAAGGGAATCCACAAAATATGCAACAAAACCCAACCTACAATAACCTAATTTATGAGCTCATCTATTTCTTTTCCAATAAAATTAAACACTTAAAAGCAAACGGTATTCATGATATTATTATTGATCCAGGGTTTGGATTTGGAAAAACACTTGAAGACAACTTTAACTTGCTTAATAATTTGGACAAATTAGCAGTGTTAAAACTTCCTATACTAGCTGGAATAAGCAGGAAATCTATGATATATAAAACATTGAAAACCAATTCTTTAAATTCATTAAACGGAACAACAGCTTTACATATGTCCGCACTGAGAAATGGAGCTAAAATATTACGTGTTCATGATGTTAAACAAGCACAGGAATGCATAGCACTACACCTTTACAACTAACGTCTAAATAGAGGCTCAGTAACAATAAAATAAACCTCAAAGGATTCTTTTTTAACCCCTAATTGAATTTTAGGGTGTTTTGCAGTATCTGCAAATTTCTGACCTTGAAAATCAAATACCTTTATAAAATTAGTTTGATAATTACCATCAAACATTTTACTTTCTTTGAAACCCTCTTTTAAATGACTAGAAATATATTTATAACACTTTTCCATAATTAGATTAGCTAATTGTTCATCAGAGCTTGTGGAATACACTAAAATCAGTTCATACACCCCATCTTCATCAATAACTACACTACAATTGGCAATAGAACCAAAATCAAGATTTACTTTATACAAAGAAGCTTGACTAGAAGTTGAAATTAATTCACTAAAACTACCCTTATTTGCCCCATCAAAAACACTAGCGTAGTTTTCAATAAATAAATCAATTAGAGAATCAGCTAACAAAACCCTACTTTTACTTTTTTCCAACTCCTCAGCCTTTTCAATTTCCAATAGCCTATTTTGCTCAGTAGTAATTAAAACCCGCATGTTATCTTTCCATTTTTCTAAAGAAGAATTCGTAAAGGAAAGTTCACTTGAAGGAAATTGATCAATTAAATTCAACAATGCATTACAAACAGCATCGAATTTAATGTCAGGGATTTTAAACAAAGAACCATTAGCAGAACTATTGTAAACAGTTATAAGCTTGTTTGCTAAATTAATTAGCTCATTATTGGTTTGAGCAGATTTACATGAATTCTCCCAACTTTTTTTGTTTTTCTTCCAAGATTTGACAAAACTTTTATTTGAAATATTTTCCTGTAAAAGGATTAATTGATCAGAAAGACCATTTACATCCTGAGCACAAAAAAACAAACAGCTTGCAAATGCAGTAAAAAATAAAAACAATCGTAAAAAGTTCATAATTGAGAAGTTTTCTCTTCTAAACTAATTAAAAGAAATCATAAATAAGGTATAACCAAACATGTTTTATATTTTTACTTAAAACAATCTTTGTCATGCAACTCTATTCAATAATAACTGGGTATTTTAAACTTGATGGTGGTGCTATGTTTGGTGTAGTTCCAAAATCATTATGGGAAAGAACCAACCCCTCAGATACCAACAACATGTGTACTTGGGCAATGAGAAGCCTTCTTATACAGGATAATGATCAATTAATTTTAATTGACACAGGAATTGGAAACAAACAATCAGCTAAATTTTTCAGTCATTATTATCTACATGGAGACGTATCACTGAAAAGCTCACTAAAAGAAAATGGTTTTTCTGAAGACGACATTACTGATGTAATTCTTACTCATCTACATTTTGACCATTGTGGAGGGAGTGTAGAATGGGCAAATACTGAAAAAACCATCCTTCAACCTGTTTTTAAAAATGCCAAGTTTTGGAGTAATCAGCAACATTGGAATTGGGCAACCCAGCCAAACAATAGAGAAAAAGCGTCATTTTTAGCTGAAAACATTCTCCCAATTGAAGAAAGTGGCCAATTAAATTTTATAAATAGAACTGATAGAATAAGCAAAAGTGGCTTTTCAAACATCGATGTGTTTTTTGCTGATGGACATACTGAAAGCCAAATGATTCCAATGATTAACTACAAAGGAAATAAAATTGTTTTTATGGCAGATTTACTTCCAAGTACCGGACACATCCCCCTTCCTTATGTAATGGGTTACGATACTCGCCCTTTACTTACGATGGATGAAAAACAGCTTTTTTTAGAACAAGCAGCTAAAAATAACTATATTTTATTTTTACAACACGATTCGGTTAACGAATGCTGTACAGTTAAACAAACCGAAAAAGGAATCCGTTTGAATCAATGTTTTAAGCTAAAGGATATACTATAAGAAAAAAATATGCTTTCAGCTAAGGAAATTAACCGTCTAGCAATTCCTGCAATTTTGTTCAACATCACTGAACCCCTAATTGGACTTGCCGACATTGCCATTATAGGACAATTAGAAAATGATGTAATTCCTGCTCAGGGTGGTGTTGGACTTGCAGCTGGATTAATAGCCACACTTATTTGGGGATTTGCGCAAATGAGAACTGCTGTTTCTGCAATTGTAAGCAGACATTATGGGAAAAACGATTTAAAACCCACCTACAGCTTAATACCTCAATCATTACTTGTTACGCTATTTACGGGATTAATTGTTGCTTTATCTACAGGCATGTTTTACTCTGAAATTGCCCATTTTCTATATGGAAGTATTTCCAATAAAACATTCGTTTACTCTGAATCCTATTTTGTTATACGAAGTATTGGTTTACCAATGAGCTTAGGAATTGCACTATTTTTTGGAATCTTTAGAGGAATACAAAATACATCATGGGCAATGTACATTAGCCTATTTGGAGGTGCTGTAAACATAGTATTAGATTACATCTTAATTCTTGGGATAGAAAATTACATTAAACCTATGGGAGTGGAGGGTGCCGCAATTGCATCCTTGATTGCACAAGTAATAATGTTTCTACTATGTATTGTATTTCTTTACAAGAAATCACCTTATAGACTTAAACCTTCATTAACATTAAGCCCCTTCTTTAAAGAAATGATTTTAATATTCTGGAATATGTTTGTTAGAACATTAGTTTTAAATGTAGTATTCATCCTTGCAAATCGTTTTGCAAATAAATATGGCGACATACAACTCACTGCCTATACTATAGGATATAATATATGGATTTTCTCCTCTTTTTTCATAGATGGGTTTTCTAATGCAGGAAATGCACTCGCTGGTAAATTTCTTGGAGAAAATGATCCATTTAAATTAAAATTATTAGGGGAAAAACTTCTTAAAATTAATCTACTTATTTCTTTTATGCTTTCTGGAATCTATCTAGTTTGTTATCCTATAATTGGTGAAATATTCAATCAAAATACTCAAGTTTTAGCCATCTTTAAAAGTACTTTTTGGATTGTTATTATTGCACAACCATTTAATTCAATAGCATTTACATTCGATGGAATATTTAAGGGTTTAGGAAAGGCCCTTTACTTAAGGAACACCCTAATAATAGGCTCAGTTTTTGTATTTATTCCGATATTACTAGTACTTGATCATCTAGACTTTCAACTTTCTGCAATATGGGCAGCAATGACAGGCTGGATGGTTTTTAGAGGGGGCTCCTTATTTTGGAAGTTTAAAATACTTGTTAAAAGTAAATGACCCCCAATAATAAGATAAAGTGTTCTATTTTAAAATTAGATTTTCTACTAACGAGCAATAACTAACTGCTGAACACTTAAAGTGATTTTGTCATTTTTAGCGACAACAATATATAATCCAGCTTTAAGGTCAGTAGGAAGTACTGCTAGGCTATTTCCTGAACTAAAATTTTGTGTTTTACTAAAAACCAATTTCCCGTATTGATCATAAATCGATAAATCAACATCTGCTGATTGTTCAATTTCTATTGGGAAATAAACAGTACCATTAGAGGGATTTGGATACAACGGAGAATAATTCACAAATTTACGCTCATTAATATCAACCCCACTACTTACCTCAATAAAAATAGCTTCATCATTCATAAATGATCCGTCCATAACTCTAAGAACTGTTAAATATAAATCATCTCTAACATCATTTGAGCTTGGATTCCAATTGATAATAGCTTCTATTTGGTTGTCAATTCCAGTAGGTTCTTGAGAATAAACAGCAGGAGTGTTGGAAAGAAAAGCTTCTCCATAGGCCTCAAAATACAACCCAGCTGTAGTTCCTGGATTACTTGCTAAAAACCTAACCTCAGAATTCTGACCTGCAGGAATAGACCATCTTGGATATCCATTAACATTAGGAAGAACAGTACCTATGTTAGAAAAACTAGGCAATGATCCATTTGGCACTACTATTAGCTGCATATCTCTTCTAATTTCACCTATTTTAACACCATTTCTAAATTCTTCACAAACAACAGTATAAACCCAATTGCCAACTGCAGCAGCTGTCCAAGATATTGTGCCTGAAACAGGATCTATAGAAAATGGATTTAAAGGATCAGATGGAGGGTTGGTATAACCACCAATTGGATTTCCCAATGAATTATTAGGTGTTCCAATATACCATGACAAAGAATCACCGTCTGGATCAATTGGAAGAGGATTGTACTGCCAAGGAGTATTAACAGGAAGATAAACCACAGGCTTAACTAAAAAATAAGGTGAAGAATCGTAATTTACTGCATCATTTAGAAATGTTGTGTGCAAATTCATATCCATTGCAGCTGGATTTGGTATATTTCCAATAGCACCATTTCTACAACAATTTTCCCAGCTAATGGTATATTCTCCAGGATTAGAAAGAGTCAAACTAGCCGAATAAAAATAAATTTCAACTCCGTATGGGAACATGCCCATTAAAGCACCCTGAGGAGTACCAAAAACAGGATGATTTGCACTGTAATCAAGAGTTGATGTTATTGTCGATACTGTATTTCCCTGATCATCGGTAACCGTAAAATCCTGAGTGTTTGAAATAGGAATTCCAAGAGTATCTCTGTATAAAGTTAGTAGAACATAATAATTGTTTTGACTATCATTTAAAACAACTATTTCCCCTCCCATTAAATGAGTACAGAAACCTGTTAAAGAAAGTGAAATAAGGGATATAAAAAGTATTAATTTTTTCATGATATTGATTTACAGTATATTATGAAGACTTAATTTACAATAAATCGTTGCCATTTACAACAAACACATTGACAAAACAACTCTTTTAACTGACTAAAAAGTAGAATTGTTGGATTAATTATTTTTTGCCATTTCCCAATATTTATCCATTTCAGAAAGAGTCATATCAGAAATACTTTTACCATCACTTTTGGATGCTTTTTCCATAAACTTAAACCTCTTAATAAATTTTTTATTGGTTTTTTCTAGTGCTGTTTCAGGGTCAACACCAACGAATCGAGCATAATTAATAATGGAAAATAGTACATCACCAAATTCATCTTCTATTTTATTGGTTTTATTGTCAACTTCATTTTTTAGCTCTTGGATTTCTTCATTTACTTTTTCAAAAACCTGATCTTGATTATCCCAATCAAAACCAACACCTCTAGCTTTCTCCTGAATTCTTGTTGCCTTAACCATAGATGGCAAGGAATTGGGAACCCCATCTAAAACAGACTCCCTACCCTTTTTAAGTTTAATCTTTTCCCAGTTTTTCTTTACTTCCTCCTCAGAAATCACCTGTTTGTCAGCATAAATGTGAGGATGTCTTTCTATTAATTTATCGCAAACTGAAGTTAACACATCTTCAATGTCAAAAGCATTGTTTTCTGAGGCAATTTTAGCGTAAAAAACAAGATGCAACATTAAATCTCCTAATTCGCCTTTAATCTCATCCATATTTTTTTCAATTATAGCATCTGCCAGCTCATAGGTTTCTTCAATAGTTAGGTAACGAAGGCTTTCAATAGTTTGCTTTTTATCCCATGGACACTTCTCTCTAAGTTCATCCATAATCTTGAGTAGTCTTCCAAATGCAATTAATTTACTTTCCATTGACAACAATTTTTGTAAATTCAAATATATGTAGGTTTTTTACAACTCTTTATGAGCAAAAGATTAATTGCAATTGTTTCTATTTTTTTTTCTTGCTATAGCGTGGCAAGTCAAAATCCAACAAAATATTCTATTGAATCCAGTTTTAGTTACGGTAGATTATTAGCACACAGGCCAATTATGAAAAAATTGGTGGCAAATAATTCCTATTCATTTGAAGCCACAATTAATTTCAATACAAACGGAAAAAAGTTAAACCATAGATATTACAATTACCCAATTTATGGACTAACCATAAATTACACCAATCCAGGAAACAAAATACAAATCGGAAATATAGTATCTACCTATGGGTTTTTCTCCTTGCCACTATACAACAAAAAGAATGCATTGCGATTCAAACTGGGACTTGGTGTTGGCTGGGTTGAAAAAACATTTGATCTAGAAAGAAATTTTCAAAACACTGCAATAGGAAGTCATATAAACACAAATATTCAGCTCAAATTTGAAAAAGTAATTCCTCTAAACAAACTTAATCAAATCAAATGGGCTATTTTACTTAACCACCTTTCTAATGGCTCTTTTCAAACTCCTAACCTTGGATTAAATATTGTACAACTTCAAACAGCATATTTATTTGGTATTAAACAACAACAAATAGACACTTCAAAACTAGAAATTAAGGAGTTTAAATCATCTGAGCTATTTATCTATAATTCATCAGCCGTTAAAGAAAATCAAACTCCTTTATCAAACAAGTATTACATTAACGAAACCACCCTACAATATAACTTCAGAAAAGGACCAAAAACTAGCTATATTTCAGGAGCAGATATAATTGTAAACAACAGCTTATTAGAATATACAGGAAATAAAATTCAGCTTGGAGTATTTTTAGGACATCTAATGCACCTTAACAACTTAAAAATCGGAATTCAGCTTGGCACCTATTTATACAACAGAAAGGATGAATCAGAAACTATTTATAATAAATTGTTTTGTGAATACGACTTTTCCAATAGAATTTACTCAAGATTATCCTTAAAATCCCATTGGGCTAAAGCTGACTTTTTTAGTCTTGGAATCGGTTACAGAATATTATGAAAATAAAGACAATTCCATTATTACTAGCTATAATTTTTACAGGATGCAATAAACCTGCTGAAAGATCATGCTTAAAAAGTAATGGTCAAATGACAACCCTAACAGTAAATTTTCAAAAATCGTTTAGCGAAATCAGTCTTTTAGACGATCTAAACTTAATTCTAGTTCAAGACTCAATAAATTTTTTAGAAATTGTTGGTCCAGAAAATTTAATTCAATTAATTGGCATTGACTCTTCTAATACTGAATTAATCCTATCAAATCATAACAAGTGTAACTTTCTTAGAGAAAAAAAACAGATTAATCTTTATTACCATTATTCATCTTTAAATGAAATTCATCTTTTTGGATATGGTTTACTCACCAATACAAATGAAATCAATCATCCCATTAGCATTTATACAGATCAGGCTTTTTCGTCCATCAACTTAACTTTAAACAATACCAATACATCACTGTATATAAGCAGAGGTTCAACTGATGTAAACCTTTATGGGAACACAACTAATTTATATTGTTACAGCAGTGGATTAGCTCCTGTAAAAGCAAAGAATCTTCAAACTAATAAAGCGCATATTAACTCTAACTCTATTAACACATTTGAAGTAAGTGTATCTGATTCATTAACAATTGAATTAAACAATTATGGAGATGTTTATTACCATGGAAATCCCAGCTATACTAAATTTACTGTAACAGGTGAAGGTGAAATTTTCAATATCTAATAATTTGCTAAATTTGTCTTATGAAACTAATTTTCATATCTATTGGATTACTTGCTTTTGCAGTAGCAGGAATTGCCGTTAAGTTAATCTTTAAAAAAAATGGTGAGTTTGCAGGTACGTGTGCTAGCAACAACCCCCTTTTAAACAAAGAAGGTGAATCCTGTGGTATTTGCGGAGCTAGACCAGATGAAAAATGCAAAGAAAATAATTAGTTAACTAGGTACCGATTCATCCCCTTTGTCATTTTTATTTTATTCCCATCATCAGAGCCAAGAACAAAATATGCTTCTAATCCAAGAGTTGGATTAGCATCTATAAAATCAATAGATTTATCAACCCCCATTACCATAAATGCTGTAGCATATCCATCAGCAGAATAAGCTTTATCAGCAATAACAGAAACACTAAGTAGTGAATGGTTTACAGGATAGCCCGTTGATGGATCAATAGTATGGGAATATTTTACCCCCTCTTTTTCATAAAATTTTCTATAGTTACCTGAAGTAGCAAGAGCTTTATTCTGAAGGGTAACTACACATTGAAAATCATTTTCTCCAGGAATTGAATGTTCTATTGGTTGATCAATACCTATTTTCCAATTAGATTTATCTGGGTTTAATCCAGATGTAACAACTTCTCCTCCAATTTCAACCATATAATTAACACATCCAAATGAGCTTAAAAAATCTCCTAGAACATCTACAGAGTAACCTTGTGCTATTGCATTAAAATCAAGCTGAGAATTAGAATTTATTTTGTAAAAAAATGGTGGGATTTGAAAATTCGAATCACTATCAACATAATAAAAAGAGGAGTCAG
>MDTA01170316.1_pt1 | contig 18807 bp, 18 predicted proteins | sample 811151 | NCBI WGS metagenome assembly MDTA01 (sample SAMN05326648, study PRJNA326480) | marine metagenome | isolation source: seawater | place: Indian Ocean: South | collected 2010
GATATAAAAAAAGGTGAAAGATTCTCAGAAAAAAACTTAACTACCAAACGACCTGAGATTGGTTTATCGCCTTCAAAATACTTATATATGTTAAATAAAATTTCAAAAAAAAATTATAAAAAGAATAATCCCATTAAATAAAATGAAAATTTGTTTTGTAACAGGTTCTAGGGCAGACTACGGTTTATTAAAACCACTCATGAGTTTAGTTAAAAAGGATAAATTTTTTGATTTTCAATTAATCGTTACTGGCATGCATCTCTCTAAGGATCATGGCTTTACTTATAAAGAAATACAAAAAGATAAGTTTAAGATCAGCTACAAAATTAATATTCAAATAAAAAATGACAATCCAGAAAATATATGTAATTCAATGGGTATTGCAATTAAAAAAATTTCAAAAAAATTTAAGATTTTAAAACCAAATTTAATAGTTCTTTTAGGAGACAGGTATGAAATTTTTTGTGCCTCGTCAGCAGCTTTAGTACACAAAATACCAATTTCACATTTACATGGAGGCGAACTAACGCGCGGATCAATAGATGATTACTTTAGACATTGTATCACCAAAATGTCTAATGTTCATTTAGTATCAAATAAAAAATATTATAATAGAGTTGTACAACTTGGTGAAAATTCAAAGAATGTTCATGTGGTTGGTGGGTTTGGTGTTGATTTAATAAAAAAAACCTCTTTTTTGAATAAGCAAAAATTAGAAAAAATACTTGGTATAAATTTTAGAAAAAAAAACATTATTGTTACTTATCATCCCGAAACTGTAATAAATAGTACACCTGCAAAAGATTTTAATGAAATTCTTAAAGCAATAAAAAAATTTAAAGATATTAATTTTATTTTTACTAAAGCAAACTCAGATACTTACGGAAAAAAAATTAATAGTATGATAGATAAATTTGTAAGAAAAAATAGAACAAATTGCTTCTCATTTCAGTCTATGGGTCAAACAAATTATCTTTCAGCCTTAAAGATTGTGGATGGTATTCTAGGAAATTCATCCAGCGGTTTACTTGAAGTTCCCACATTCAAAAAACCTACTATAAATATTGGATCTAGACAGCAAGATAGATTACAGGCAGAAAGTATAATAAATGTTAAACCCTCTTCAAAAAAGATTATCCCTGCGATAAGAAAAATTTATTCAAGCAAATTTAAAAAACTAAATAAAAAAATTATTAACCCATATGGAAATGGTGGAGCATCAAAGAAGTCATTAAAAATTTTAAAAAATTTGAAAAAAAAGGACCTATTAAGTAAAAAATTTTCAGATATTTCGTTTTAAATTAAAAACTTGGATCACTAAATGTTTAACAAATTTAAATTGATGCTTTCAAAAAAGCAATTGCTAAATGTATACTTTTTTATTTTTTTATCTTTTATTGCAATGTTTTTAGAAACTCTCGGAATTGGTCTAATAATTCCATTTTTACAGACATTAATTTCTGATGACACAAATAAATATTTATTAGTTACTTTAAATTATTTCAATATTTATCCTGATAATAAAACTAATCTTATTTTAATTCTAATAATTATTTTGGCATGTGTTTATACGTTTAAAGCAGTTTTCTTAACTTACTTTTCGTATATTCAAAATAAAATTGTAGCTGATACAAGATTTTCTCTGTCAAATAAACTTTATGAAATATATTTAAACAAGCCATATAGTTTTCATCTAGATAATAATTCCTCAAAGTTAATAAGAAATATCCAAGAAATTGATTTGGTAGTTGTTGTGTTAAGATTTTTAATAATTTTAATAAGTGAAATTATAGTTGTATTAGGTATATCAGTGTTTATTATTATATATGAACCATTCGGTTCTCTATCACTAATATTCTTTTTTGGAATAGTGGGTTATTTATTTTTTAAGAAAGTTCAAAGCAAATCTAAAATATGGGGAGAAAAAAGACAGGTTCATCAAGGAAAAAAAATAAAATTTTTACAAGAAGGCTTTAGGGCAATTAAAGATATAAAGATTCTTCAAAGATCAAAAGAATTAATTAAAAATTTTTTAGAAAATAATTCAGTTATTAATCAATCTGAATTTAAAAATCAGTTTGTTGACTCTCTTCCAAGATTATGGCTGGAATGGTTAGTGGTCCAAGGTTTTGTAATGTTAATTTTATTGATGTTATTTAAAGGCGAAGAAATTAATTACATAATCCCTTTGCTAGGACTATTTGCAGCTGCATCATTTAGAATAATGCCCTCTCTCACAAGAATTATGAATGCAGCCCAAGGAATATTTTATCATCGACCAACAGTCAATTCAGTTTATAAAGAATTTAAGCAAAAAAATATAAAAGTTGTAAATGAAAATAAATTTTTGAAAAATATAGTATTTGATAATAAAATATTATTGAAAAATATCAGTTTTAAGTATTCTGACTCAGCCCCACTGATTTTGGATAATGTTAATTTAGAAATTAAAAAAGGTGAAACTGTTGGATTTTTTGGAGAAAGTGGTATAGGCAAAACAACATTGATCAATTTAATTTTAGGATTAATCAAGCCAATATCTGGAAATATCTATATTGATAAAAAAAATATGTTTGAAAATGTCGATGGTTGGCAAAGTCAAATAGGATATGTCCCACAAAATATTTATTTATCAGATGAAACTATCAGACAAAACATAGCTTTTGCTTTGCCAGAAAAAAAAATTAACGATAGCTTAGTTAAAAAAGCAATAGTTAATGCAAAATTAGAAAAACTCATTGATAGTTTAAATAAAGGTATCAATACAAGAGTAGGTGAGTTTGGCGATAGAATATCAGGAGGGCAAAAACAACGGATAGCTATTGCAAGAGCTTTATACAAAGATCCTGAAGTTTTGGTTTTAGATGAGTGTACGAATTCTCTTGATTTAAACACAGAAAAAGAAATTATTGATGAAATTAGCCATCTTAAAGGAAAAAAAACTATTATTATGATCACACACCGCTTATCAACTTTAGAAAATTGTGATCATATTTATGAAATTAATAAAAATGGGATTGAAAAAAAAATTAATAAACTATGAATATATTTGTTACAGGTGCCTGTGGTTTTATCGGATCTCATTTAATTGAAAGACTTACAAAACTTAATCATAATGTTAAGGCTTTTACATATTATAATGCTCAAAACTCTTATGGCTGGTTAGATAATATTGATCCTAAAATCTTAAAAAATATCGAGATAATCTCTGGAGATATAAGAGACTATGAGTTCTTGAATAAAAATATAAAAAAAATAGATACCATTATACATCTGGCAGCTTTAATTGGTATTCCATACTCTTACCATGCATCTAGAAGTTACATCGATACAAATGTCTCTGGAACTTTTAATATATTAGATTGTGCAAAAAATAATAATGTTTCTAAAACAATTATTACATCTACCAGCGAAGTGTATGGGACTGCTCAGAGAGTTCCTATTGAGGAAAATCATTTATTAAATGCACAGTCCCCATATGCTGCAAGTAAAATCGGAGCAGATCAATTAGCCTTATCTTTTAATAAATCTTTTAAATTACCAGTTTCAATCTTAAGACCATTTAATACTTTTGGTCCACGACAGTCAGCAAGGGCAATAATACCTACAATTATAACGCAAATATTAAAAAGCAATAAAATAAAATTGGGGAATCTTACCCCCACAAGAGATTTTACTTATGTCGAGGATACAGTGGATGCTTTTGTAAAAGCATTGAAAGCTAGTAAAATTTCTGGAGAAGTAATTAATATTGGTAATAATTTTGAAATTTCAATTAAGGATACTCTGGAAATTATTAAAGAAATTTATGGCAAAGAAGTCCAATTGATAAAAGACAAAAAAAGAATTAGACCAAAAAATAGTGAAGTGAATAGACTCCTTGCTTCAACAAAAAAAGCACAAAGACTTCTTAAATGGAAACCTCAGTATGCAGGAAAAAAAGGATTTAGAAAAGGAATATTAAAAACTATTAATTGGTTTAAAAAAAAAGAGAATATATCTTTATACAAAGAAAATATTTTTAATTATTAAAAAACCCAAAAAATTAAAATGAGTAAATTTAATATTCATCAGCAAATAATAAAAAAAGTAAGGCAAGTCACTGGAGATGGAAAAGTATTTTTACATGAACCAGTATTTTGGGGTGATGAGAAAAAGAATTTAGTAAATTGTGTAAATACAACTTTTGTTTCTTCAGTAGGAAAGTATGTCAATATATTTGAAAAAAAACTTAAAAATTATACTAAATCAAAATATGTTCTCGTAACAAACTCTGGGACTTCTGCTTTACATATTTGCTGTATAGTTTCTGGAATTAAAAAAAATGATGAAGTACTATTACCAACCTTTAATTTTGTGGCCAGTTCGAATGTTCTTTTGTATTTGGGTGCAGTACCGCATTATGTAGATGTTGATGAAAATTCTTTAGGTATAGACATCCCAAAATTAGATAACTACTTAAAAAAAATATCAGTTAAAAAAGGAAAATACATATATAACAAAAAAACAAAAAGAAGAATTATAGCTATATTTCCAACACATATTTTTGGACACCCAGGAAATATTGATAGTATTCTCAAATTAGCAAAAAAATATAATCTAAATTTGGTTGAGGATGCCTCAGAGTCTATTGGCAGTTTTTATAAAAAGAAACATTTAGGAACTTTTGGTAAGGCAGGTGCTTTAAGTTTTAATGGGAATAAAACAATTACTACTGGAAGTGGTGGAGCAATTCTTCTTAAGAAATTTGATGATTATACTTTGGCGAAAAAGTTAATTAATATTTGCAAAACAGATCATTTTTGGAAACTTGAGTACAATGGCTTAGGCTACAACTATAGAATGTCAAATATTCAAGCCTCATTAGGATGCAGTCAAATAAAAAATTTAGAAAAAATTATTTCTAAAAAATATCTCTTGCTGAAAAAATATAAAAAAATCTTCAAAAAATTCTCTTATTTAAAAGTTTTTGAGCATTTTTATCCAGGAAGACCAAATTATTGGTTACACACAATAATATTAAATAAAAATCTTAGTTCAATAAGAGATAAAATTTTAAATAAAGCTAATAAAGAAAAATTAATGTTAAGACCTGCGTGGAAATTAATGCATAGATTGCCACATCTCAAAAAGTTTCCTAGGATGGATGTTACAAATTCAGTATCTCTTGAAAAACGTTTAATAAATTTACCAAGTAGTATTTATTAATAATTTTTATGAAAATAAAAACTTATTTAGCATTTAGCGATTACAGCTTAAAAAAAACACTTAGTGTAATAAATAAAAACGGACAAAAATGCTGTGTAATCGTGGATAAAAAATATCAATTAATCGGTACGCTAAGTGATGGCGATATAAGGAAATCTATAAATCAAAAAATTAATCTAGATAAAAATGTACTTAATTTTTGCAATAAAAAATCAAAATACTTTGTAGAGGGGAAATATAAGAATTCTCAAGCTAAAAATATTTTTTTGAAAGAGAAATACGATTTAATACCAGTTGTTAATAAAAATAAAAAAGTGAAAAAAATTTTATTATGGCAATCATTTTTTAAATCAAGAAAAAAAATTGATAAAAAATTGAATATTAAAGTAGTTGTTATGGCTGGTGGAAAAGGAACACGCCTCAATCCTTTGACAAAAGTTCTTCCAAAACCACTTGTTCCAATTAAAGATAAACCAATTGTAGATCACATTATGGAAAACTTTATGAAGTTTGGAATAAATGATTTCTTTTTTACAATAAAATACAAGATGGAAATAATAAAAGCATATTTCAAAGATAGAAAATCAAATTTTAAAGTTAGATATTTAGAGGAAAAAAAACCATTAGGCACTGCAGGTGGATTAAAAAAATTATATGGAAAAGTAAAAACTAGTTTTTTTGTTACTAATTGTGACGTTTTAGTTGATGCAAACTTGGTAGACTTTTTTAATTTTCACAAAAAAGAAAAGTCAGATTTATCTATTGTTGTTGCCTCTAAAAAATACAATGTGCCATATGGAGTCTGTCAATTTACAAAGAGTCGGTTGGACAAAATAGTAGAAAAACCAAAACTTAACTATTTTGTTAATGCAGGATTGTATTTAGTTAACCCGATAGTTCTTAAGTTAATTCCTAAAAACAAATATTTTGATATGAATAATCTTATCAAAAAATCTATTGAAAAAGGGTTAAAAGTTTCAGTATATCCAATATCGCAAAAAAAATGGACTGATATTGGTCAGCTCGCAGATTACAAAAAACATTTAAACCAATATAATTAATTGAAAAAAAAAGTTCTTATAATTGGTTATGGATCAATAGGCAGAAAACACGCTCAACTGCTTAAAAGATTTAAAAATATTGTAGATATTTTTATATTTTCAAATCAAAAGGACATTGGTTTTAAAAAAATTAGAAAAATTTCTGAAGTTAAAAAAATTCAACCGGATTATATTATTATATCATCTAGAACATCAGAGCATTACAAAAACTTGTTGTATATAGAGAGAAATTTAAAAAATAAAATCATTCTAGTTGAAAAACCTCTTTTTAATAAATTTAAAAAACTCAATATTAAAAATAATAAAGTATTTATTGGATACAACTTACGTTTTCACCCTGTTTTGAAATATATTAAAAAATATATTCGAAATAAAAAAATAATTTTTGTAAATATTAAGTGTAGTTCTCGCCTTCCAAGCTGGCGGAAAAATATTGATTATATTAATTCAAATTCAGCAAAAAAATCTTTTGGTGGAGGTGCATTACTTGAGTTAAGTCATGAAATAGATTATTTGCAGTGGATTTTTAAAGAAATTAAAAAAATTTACTTATCTAAAATTGACAAAGTTTCAAATCTTAAAATAGACACAGAGGATCAGGTAAATATTATTGGAAAAACATTAAAAACAAATTTTAATATGGATTTAAATTTTTTTAGCTATTTCAATGAGAGGGGATTAATAATCAATGGTCACGACTTTTCCTTAAAAGGTAATTTAATTGAAAATACTATTGAAATCATAAAAAACAAAACTAAAAAAAAAATAAAATTTTTTTTAAAACCAAATCAAACTTACATAGAACAACACAAATCAATCCTAGCCGGTTCATTTAAAAATTTGTGTAGCTATGAAGAGGGAAAAAAAATAATGTTAGTAGTCAAAAAAATTAAGGAAAATGAAAAAAAATAAAGTTATAATATCTTTTGTTTTTGCCAGGGGAGGATCGGTAGGTTTAAAAAATAAAAATTTACTTAAATTTAAAAATATTTCACTACTACGGAACTCTATAGAGCAATCAAATAAATCTAAATATATAAAAAAAACATATCTTTCTACTGATAGTAAAAAGATAATTAAGGATGGTAAAAAAAGTGTTGTAGAGGTTCCATTTATTAGACCAAAATATTTAGCTAAACCCAACTCGCCAGAAATTTATTCTTGGAGACATGCGGTTGAGTTTTTGGATAAAAAATTAAACATTAAACCTGACTATGTTGTATCAATTCCAACAACTTGCCCTCTGAGAAAAGTTTCAGATATTGATAAATGTATAGAAAAAGCGATTAAAAATAATTTTGATATAGTTTTTGCTATAACTCCATCTACAAGAAATCCTTACTTCAATTTACTTGAAGAAAAAAGAGGTAAATTAAATATATTGTCTAAGACAGGTTTATCTTGGAATTTTAAGAAAAAAACATTTTATAGAAGGCAGGACGCGCCAAATTGCTTCGACCTAACAACAGCTTGTTATGTTTTCAAACCTAGTTATATAAAAAAAACTTTAGATTTATTTTCAGGAAAAGTTGGATTTCATAAAATCCCGAGAGAAAGATCTATAGATATTGACGGTCCTTTTGACTATCAGTTGGTAAAATATTTATCCAAAAAAAAATAATATAGAAATATGATAAAAGAGAAAAAAGTAATTATTATAACAGGGGGAGCAGGCAGGATTGGTTTTAATTTAGCGGAAAACCTTTTAAAAGCAGGAAATAAGGTAGTTATCTCAGATAATAATAAAAATAAACTTAAATATTTAAAGAAAAAAGTTTTAACTAAAAATCTTGAAATATTTAAAGCAGACTTAACTAAAAAACGTGATATTGATAAGTTAATTTCATTTAGTTTAAAAAAATTTAGTAGAATAGACTCCATGGTATGTTCTGCTTATCCAAAATCAAAAAAATTTGGTAATAATTTTGAAAAATTAGATGAAAAATCTTTAAAATAGGATTTATATAATCAACTTGGATCAACAATAATTTTATCCCAAAGAATAATAAAATATTTTTTAAAGGCAAAAAGTGGAAATTTAATATTTATTTCATCAATTCAGGGATTGGACTCACCTAAATTTGAACACTATCTGGGAACAAAAATGAATAGTCCAATTGAGTATTCTGCAGCAAAATCTGGGATTATTTCGGTTACAAAATATTTAGCCAAATTTTATAAAAATAGAAATTTAAGAATAAATTGTGTGAGTCCTGGTGGCATAAGATCTAATCAACCAAATTTATTTGTTAAAAAATATAAAAAATCATGTAATTCAAAAGGATTATTAGATCCCCAAGATGTTTCTAATTTAATTTTGTTTCTAATCTCAGATAAATCTAAATTCATTCATGGTCAAAACTTGGTCGTAGACGATGGATGGAGCCTTTAAAAAATAAATTCTTTTAATTAAAAAAAGTGAAAAAAAAGATATTATTAATTCTTCATCCATATAAATTTACTGAGTTTACATATTACCGTTATGAATTATCTCACTTTAAAAAAAAGAAATACAAAATTATAGTACATGATCTTTCCCAACTTGTCTCAAACAAGGATTATGACAAAGTTTTTAAAACGAGAATTTACAAAAAAAGTTTGGTATTTTACTCTATTTACTCATGGCTTAAAGAATTTAACAGATTGAGGAATAATCATAAAGATATTTTGATTTATGACTTTTTACACTTTGGTGAGCAAAATCTAAAAGCATTTTTAATACAAGTGATTTTGAAACATTCAAACTTACCAATTTTAAAACATAATATGTCTGATATAGCTACCTTAAAAGTCAAAAAAAATTTAAAATTTTTTATAAATAAAATTAAATATCACAATTTAAACATTGGAATTTATTTCTATTCTTTAAAAGAAATTTTTTTTAGTTTTCTTATTTCGATTTTAAGATTTAATAAACTTTATTTAATGGTTAATAAGATTAATAAAAAAAATAAATTAATTCATAAAAAAAATTATATATTAGGACATTCATTTGATTATTCGAAAAATTTAATTGGAAAAGAAAAACCTTCAAATAAAAATATTAAAAAATATATTTTATATTTTGATTCAGGAGTGCCCTATTTTGGAGGTGACAACCCAGCAATAAAAAGAAATCCAATTAAAATTAATAACAAAAAATATTATAATGATCTTAATTTATACTTTGATAAATTAGAAAAATTTTATAAGGCAAAAATAATTGTAATACCACATGCTAAATATAAGATTAAAAATCTAGGAAATAAAAATTTGAACCCATATTTTAATAAAAGAATAAATGATAACTCTTATGATGCAATATCTAAATGGATTTCTAAGTCATTACTGGTTATCAGTCATGGAAGCTCAGCCTTGTCTTACGCAGTTGCTCATTATAAACCTATGCATATTCTTTTCTCAAAGAAACATGACTTCTGGACTGAAAGTGAGAAAAAAAATATTTTTTTTCAGTCAAAAATTCTTGAAAGTAAAATTATAGACTTTACAAACATTAAAAAAAAAGATTTTTCAAAAAATTTTAAAATTAATAAATATAAATATGATAATTACAAATATAGATATCTAACTTACAAAACAAAAAATACTCAAAAACCAATTAATAAAATCATACAAGATCTAATGCAAAATTTATTAGTAAATAATTAAAAAAATGTTTAAAATAGTATCAAAAATTTTATATCTAATTCTCAAATTATTTGACAATTTTATATTTATAATCACTAAAAGACGTTTTCTAATATGGTTTAAGGATTTTATTGAAAATGATTCATATAGAAAAATTAAAATACAAGGCAATAGTAAAAAGGAAATTAAATTATTTGCTCCAAATTACCTAACTGACTGGTTGGTAAAGGATTTTTATTTTAAGGAACCGGAAACTATAGAGTGGATAAATGATTTTAAGGAAAGTGGTAAAAAAATTATTTTCTGGGATATAGGTGCAAATTTGGGTTTATATTCCATTTATGCGGCAATAAAACATCAAAAAATTGAAGTAATTAGTTTTGAACCCTCAACAAGTAATCTTAGAATTTTATCGAGAAATATATCTATAAATAATTTACAAGATAAAGTCTCAATAAATCAATTAGCTTTGAGCAATAAACCTTTTGAATTTTGTTATTTTAGAGAAAGTGTATTCGGGGAAGGTGAAAGTAATAATTCATTTGATAGCCAAACAAATTATGAAGGTAAAACTTTTAAATCCGAAAACACTTATAGAATATTAGGAACATCAATAAATAATATACTAGATCAAAAAATACTTGAAGTACCAGACTATATCAAGATTGACGTAGATGGTTTAGAACATATAATTCTAAATGGAGCTTCAAAACATCTAAAAAATCCTAAAATTAAAAGTTTACAAGTTGAATTGAATGAAAATTATACAAAACAATTTGATGCTGTTATGAAAATTATGGAAGAAAATAACTTTAAATTTAAATACAAAAAAAGAAATGAAAATTTTAATCTTTACAAATTTGAAGGTTTTTCAAAAATATATAATTATTATTTTGAAAAATAAAATCTTTAATTTACCTATTTAAAAGATATGCAAAATAAAAAAATTCTTATTATTGGTGGCACAGGTTTTATTGGATATCATCTATCTAAAAGGTGCTTAAAATTAAACTGGGCTATTACAAGTATTTCATTAAATAGACCCAAAAAAATAAGGAAATTAAAAAACATAAAATATCTAAGATGTAATATTTCAAAAAAAAAAAAATTGGATAATTTATTAAAAAACAAAAAGTTTGATTACGTTGTTAATTTGGGTGGTTACGTGGACCATTTAAATAAAAAGAAAGTTTTTCAAAGTCATTATATAGGTGTTAAAAATTTATTTAGCACCTTAAGAGATAAGAACATATTTTCTTTTATTCAAATTGGTAGCTCAAATGAATATGGTAATAATCGATCTCCACATAATGAAAATATGTATTGCAAACCAAAAATGATTTATGGGAAATATAAAAATTTAGCTACAAATTTTTTACTGAATTGTTACAAAAAATATCATTTTCCAGTCACTGTAATAAGATTTTATCAATTATACGGACCTGGACAGGACTTAAACAGATTTATTCCTCAATTAATTTTTTCATGCTTAAATAAAGAAAAATTTTATACCTCAACAGGGGAACAATCTAGAGATTTTTTATATATCGATGATGCAATAGAGTCGATAATTAAATCTATTAAAAAGAAAAATAGTAAAGGAAAAATTATAAATATTGGCAGCGGCAAACCCATGAAATTAAAAAACGTTATGAAAATATTAGAAAAAAAAATAAAAAATTTTAACCCTGTTTATGGAAAATTAAGATTAAGAAAAGATGAGCCAAAAATAGTTTATCCGAACATAAATTTAGCTAAAAAGGTTTTGATGTGGAATAACAGAATTAGTTTTAGCACGGGAATTAAAAAGACTATTAATTATTATAAAAAAAGTTTTCTTTAGAATAGGAACGTAAATGAAAGTAATTATCCTTGCAGGAGGTTTAGGTACAAGATTATCTGAATATACGAAGACAATTCCAAAACCTATGGTTAAAATTGGTCCATATCCAATTCTTTTCCATATTATTAATCACTATCTTAAGTATGACTTTACAGAATTCTACATAGCCTCAGGATATAAAAGTTACATAATAAAAAAATACTTTAAAAATTTTAAGAAAAGTGGAAAACTTTTTAATCATAAATTATTTAATAAAAAATGCAAAATTTCAATTATTGATACAGGCCTTAGTACTTTAACCGGAGGACGTTTAAAAAGAGTGAGACCTTATCTTAAAAAAAACGAACAATTTATGTTTACCTACGGGGATGGAGTTTCCAATGTTAATCTTAAAAAATTATTAAACTCTCATAAAAAAAGCAAAAAAATAATTACCGTTACAGCTGTGAGACCACCCGCTAGGTTTGGAGAACTTATAATAAAAAACAATAAGGTGAAATCATTCAGAGAAAAACCTCAAACAAATCATGGATGGATAAACGGAGGTTTTTTTGTTGCTAATTACAATTTTTTTAATTTTATAAAAAGTGATAAGGACATTCTTGAAAAATCACCGTTAGAAAAAGCTCTTAAACTTAAAGAATTAAATGCCTTTAAGCATAGGGGATTTTGGAAATGCATGGACACTGTAAGAGATAGAAATGTTCTTAAAGAAATATACAAAAAAAATAAGTTGAAATTTTGATTTATACAAATGATAAATTGTAGAAATTGCAAAAGTTCAAAACTAAAAAAAATTATTGATATAGGCTCACAGCCATTAAGTGGGATTTTTTATAAAACAAAAAAATATAATCTAAAAAAATACTCACTTGACCTTTTTTGTTGCCAAAAATGTAATTTAATACAACTTTCAAAAACACCCAATAAAAGTAAAATGTTCGGAGAAACTTATGAGTATCGTACGTCATTAAGCAATTTAATGGTGGATCATATAAAAAATAAAATTAAATTTTTAAAAAAGAAAAAATATATTAGCAAAAATTCATCTATCTTAGATATTGGAAGTAACGATGGTACTTTTCTAAATAATTTAAACAAAACAATGACACTGATTGGTATAGATCCATCTCTAAATAAATTTAAACACCTATATAACAAAAATATTTTAACAATAAATAATTTTTTTTCGAAAAAAAATATTTTTGATTATACAAAAAAAGAAATTCGATTTGATCTAATTTCATCTTATGCAATGTTTTACGATGTTGATAATCCAAATTTATTTTGTAAGGATATCTCAAAATTATTAAAAGAAAATGGTGTTTGGATTTTGGAATTGTCTTATTTTCCATTAATGTTGAAAAATTTAACATTTGATCAAATATGTCATGAACATGTAACATATTATACTTTAAGCGTGTTCAAAAATATTGCAGAAAAAAATAATCTTAAAATAATTGACATTACTCTCAATGAAATAAATGGAGGTAGTATTGAAATAATTTGCGCAAAAAAATCAAGCAAATTGAATATAAACAAAAACAAAATTACTAATATTATTAAAGATGAAAAAAAAATTAGTGCCAGGTCTTATGAAAATTTTAACAAAAGAATTAAAAAAATTAGAAGTTTAATTCAGATGTTTATAAATTTAAACTCAAAAAAAAATATAATAGGCTACGGAGCATCCACAAAAGGGAATATTGTATTGAATTTTTGTTCAATTAATAATTCTCAAATTAAAGAGATTTGTGACGGAAGTAATAAAAAACTTTTAAAGTTTACGCCAGGTTCAAATATAAAAATTATTTCAAAAAATAAAATGCGCAAAAAGAATCCAGACTATCTCCTTGTTCTTATTTGGTCTTTTAGAAAAGAGATTATTAGACAAGAATTAAATTATCTAAAAAAAGGTGGTAAGCTAGTATTTCATTTACCGCGCTTCCATATAGTAAATATTAAAAATTATCGCTCTTATTTATATAATGATTTTAAAAATATGTCTTACGAATACTAGTTCATTAGTATGTTGTTGTCGATCTGTATACCCACTTACAATAGAGTAAAACAATTAGATAATTGTTTGAATTCAATTTTAATAGCCAGCAAAAATGTAAATGATTTTAAATTTGAAATTTGCATATCAGATAATGATTCGAAACAAAATACAGAACAGGTTATTAAAAAATATAATAATAAAATGAAAATAAAGTTTAATAAAAATATAAATAATTTGGGGTTTGCTATGAACGGAATTAAAACTGTATCAATGGCAACAGGTAAATATTCATGGATGATCGGGGACGATGATTTACTTCTACCTCAAACTTTTTTAAAGTTACAAAAAATTTTTGAAAAAAATCATGATAAAGATTATTTCTTTATTAACTCTTATCATCTCGACTCACGTTACTTGGATAGTTTTCCTTCACCTTTTGATACCAAAAATCTAAATTACAAGAATATGAAAACTATTTCAAAAATGAAGGTGGATAAAATCGGATATTTCTGGGATGTGATTAATCCAAAAGTTTCTTGGGATTTTTTAATTGGTATTTACTTAAGTATTTTTGACACAAAAAAATGGCTTAATTCAATTTATATTCTGAATCAAAATAATATTAAAGACAAAGGTGTATGGTCTACATTTGACAATACATGTCTACACCCCGCAGTTATAGCTAACGCTTTTAAAAATTCCAAGGCATACATATGTGCGGACCCACTTAGCATAAATCTAATTGGAGAAAGAGAATGGAAAACAATGTATGAATTTGTAGAAATAATTCGAATACCAGAATTATTAGATTTTTATAGGACACAAGGTTTGAGTTTTTGGAAGTACATTTATTATAAAAATTTTGCTCTAAGAAATTTTAGCAATTACTTATTAAAAATTATAATTGGTGGAGAAAAAATGGGAATAAAGTATTTAAATTTTAAAGATCATATTTTTAAAAACTTGTTTTTTCCAAATGTATATCTATCTCCAATTTATTTTTTAATAAGGAAGATTTCCAAATTTTTAAAAATAAAGTAACAATGAGATTATTTTTAACTGGTGCCTCAGGATTTTTAGGAAAAAACTTTTGTAAAATAGCTTTAAAAAGAGGATATTTTATTTACGCAACTTCTAGAAAAAGAAAAAAAAATAAAATTAAAAATCTTAAGTGGTTACAGGGAGATTTTAATCAAAATTGGAAAAAAGAAATGTCCAACTCAGATTTATTAGTGCACATGGCTGCCGATGGTTTAGTTAAGAAAAAAAAACAGGATATTTATGAGACAAATATTTTTAAGTCTATTTCTCTTCTAAAAAATGCTATTAAATATAATTGTAAAAATTGGTTGATAGTAAGTACTTCATCTGAATATGGCATTAAACTAAATAATAAAAATTTAAGATTTTCAAAAAAGACAAATAGAATTCCAGATGATGATTATGGTCTTAGCAAAGCAATTTTTAGTGACGAATGTATTAAACTTGCAAAAAAATTTAAATGTAAAGTAAGAATAATGAGAGTATTTCCAGTTTACGGGAAGGGTGAAAATAAAAATAGATTGTACCCATCATTATTAAGAGCTGCTAAGCATGGCAAGAATTTTTTTTTAAGAAATCCGTTGGAGAAAAGGGACTTTTCAGATGTTAAATTTGTATCTAAAAGCTTATGTGACGCAACAGATTTCAATAAAAAAAAATTTAAATTTTTTCAAATTTGGCATGTTTCACAAAATCAACCAGAATTAATAAAGAATTTTGCAGAACGACATTGGCGGACAATCAAAGCAAAGGGCAAGTTGATTATCAATAAAAAAACCAATATTACATATAATCATATATCAAATATAAATTCTTTGTGGAAATAAACCAATTTAGATTCTAATAAGAAATATTTTATGAAAAATTTTAGAACAGCAGTCATTTTGTGTGGTGGTAGGGGCACAAGATTGGGTAGTATTGGAAAAAAAATTCCCAAAACTCTTGTTAAAATCCATGGGAAAGAAATACTTTGGTATATTATTAAGATATTAAAAAAAAATAAATTTAATCACATAATTTTACCGCTTGGTTATAAAGGTAATATGATTAAAAAGTTAACAAAAAAATATAAAAATCTTTTCAATGATATTGTTTTTGTTGACACAGGTGAAAACTCAAATATTGGAAAAAGAATCTTTCTTATTCAAAATAAAATAAAATCAGATAATTTTTTACTCTTAAATGGTGATGCAATTTTTGATATTAAATTAGATAAAATTTTTAGATCTCATGAAAATGCAAAAAAGGATATAACCTTTATAACTGGCGAAATAACTTATCCTTATGGAACTGTAGGGGTTGAGAATAGTAAGGTGGTCGATTTTAATCGAAATCTAGTTTATGAATCTATTAAAGTAAGAAAAAGAAATAATTATACCGCTTATAATTATACAGGCATGTCGATTATCAAAACTAAACAAATTGTAAAATTAAAAAAATATTATAAAAGTCACAGTAATTTTGAGACAGGCCTTTTTCCAAAACTAATCAAATCTTTTAAAGCCAGAATAGTCAAACTCGTTGGTTTTTGGCATTCTATAGACAATGTAAAAGATATAGAAGCAGTTAATAAAAATAAAAAATTTAATAAAAAATATTTACAAGTAAAAAAACTAAAAAAAATTTTAATTAATCAATGAAAATTAATAGTCATTTTTGGAAAAATAAAAAAGTTTTGGTTACGGGTCATACTGGCTTCAAAGGAGGTTGGTTAGCTGTAATATTACATTTGTTAAAGTGTGAAATTTCTGGTTTTGCTCTCAATCCAAAAGGAAAAAATAACTTTTTTAACTCAGTAAAAATAAAGAAAATTTTTAAAAATGATTTCAGGCACGATATTTCTAATATTAAATTTCTAAAAAAAAGTATTAATAAAATAAAACCTGAAATAATTTTTCATCTTGCAGCACAGTCAAGTGTTATTGAAAGTTTTAAAAATCCCAAAGATACTATTGTCACTAATACTATTGGAACGTCAAATATTTTGGAGGCTTCAAGACACTGCAAAAGCTTAAAATGTTTAATCATTATCACAACGGATAAAGTTTATCAAAATTATGGAAAACAAAAAGTTTTTGACGAAAATTCTAAACTTGGTGGTGACGATATTTACAGTGGTAGTAAAGCAGCATGTGAAATCTTGGTTAACAGTTACAAAAAATCTTTTTTTAGAAATTCTAATTGTAGAATAGCTACTGTTAGAGCTGGTAATTGCTTTGGCGGTGGAGATTGGACAGATGATAGAATAGTAAAAGATGCTTTAGAAAGTTTTTATAATAATAAATCACTGGTGTTAAGGATGCCAGAGGCAACAAGACCTTGGCAATATGTTATAGAGCCCTTGTTTGGTTATATTCAATTAGCTCAGAAATTGTGCTCCAAAAATGGAATTAAATATGCTTCCTCATATAATTTTGGACCAAGTATTAAACAAAATTTAAAAGTATTAAATTTAGCTAAAATGATAAAGAAAAGGATGGGATCAAAATCAAAAATAATTATTAAAAGAAAATTTAAAAAAATAAAAAATAAAAAGATCAAAGTGTTTGAGTCAAAATATTTAAGTATAAACAGTAAAAAAGTTTTTAAAATTTTAAATTGGGCACCTTTTTTGTCTATAGAAACAGCTGTGGACTTAGCAATTGATTGGTATAGAGCTTTTAAAAATCGAGATAATTTGTTTCAAATTACTAAAGATCAAATTAAAACATATTTATTAAAGCTTTAAATAATTTCTATGAGTGAAATAAAAAGTCTTATACAGGATGTAAAAATTATCAAAAAAAATCAGATTTTTGACGATAGAGGAAAAATAATGCACATGCTGAGATCTGATGATTCAAACTTCACCAAATTTGGTGAAATATATTTTTCTTTTGTAAATCCAAAAAAAATTAAAGCCTGGCATTATCATAAAATTATGACATTAAACTATGTAGCAGTGCATGGAAGTATTAAACTAGTTTTATATGATGATAGAGAGAACAGTAAAACCAAAGGTCAATTTCAAGAAATATTTATTTCTGAAAAAAGTCATTATTTAGTTACTGTTCCACCAAAAATTTGGAATGGTTTTTGTTCTTCGAATGATAAATTTGCAATTTTAGCAAATTGTTCTGACATTCCTCATGATAAGGAGGAGATTATAAGATTACCTTATAACGATGAAAAATTTTCATATAAATGGTAATAAATAAATAAAATATGAACTGTTTGATATGTAATAAAAGTGAATCTGTAAGTTTTAGAGCAGATTATAAATTAGAAATTAAAAGTGATAAAAAATTTTTTGAAAATCAAAAAATCTACTCTTGTAAAGAATGTGATTTCAGTTTTGTAAATCCTATGCCAAAAGATGATAAGATAAATTATTTTTATAAGAATATTTATCGCTCTGTTAATCGCCCCCCATACTGGATGACAGAAAACTACGACGATATAAAAAATACATATTTGGATGATAGGAATCTTAATTATTTATTGTATTTAACGACTTTAGTAGATATTAAAAAAATTAAAAATTTGTTTGATTTTGGTGCTGGATATGGAGATTTAGGTTTTACTATTAAAAAAAATTTTCCTAAGGTTGATCTTTTCTGTTCAGAAAATGATGACTTTTGTAAACCAATTTTAAATGAAAGAAATTATAAAAACTTTGAAAATCTAAATGATATAAATATAAAATTTGATTTAATTATAACTTTGCATACTTTAGAACATCTGACTGACATTAATATTTTTTCAAAATTTTATGAATTACTAAATAAAAATGGCTCTATTTTTTTCGAAGTTCCTAATTGTCCAGATGAGTATTTTCAAGGAAGACCTTATGACTCTCCTCATTTATTATTTTATACAAAAAGAAGCATAGAAAAGATCGCTAACATTTATAATATGAATATCAAAAATTTTTCATTTTCTTATTATTCATTTGAAGATGACCATAAATATCAAAGAGAATCCCAAAATCTTTACGAAAATTTGAATAAAAATTTATCTTTTTCTAAAATTAAAAAAATTGTTAA